>WLWG01000496.1_pt1 | contig 40217 bp, 52 predicted proteins | sample 6712871 | NCBI WGS metagenome assembly WLWG01 (sample SAMN12718693, study PRJNA515312) | sponge metagenome | isolation source: marine sponge | host: Mycale hentscheli | place: New Zealand: South Island, Marlborough, Capsize Point | collected 2003-05-01
CAGTTCAATAACAATCGTGATATGGCTTTGGCTCAAGCTCTTATTAATAATGGTATGGCGAAGCTTCAGTACACGATTGAGGAACAACGTCGGGATGAGGATTATGCGCGCAGACAGGCGGAAATAGGGCAACAGCGTGCTGATGCTGCACAAGCGGCTCTTGAATCGAAACGTCGTTTTGAACTTGAGTTTGGTTTAGATCAACAAAGAATGGATCTGCAAGTAGCGCAGGAAGGTCGTATGCAAGAGGCTCAGGATGCTGCGACTCTTGCTGCTTTGTCGGGTGATACTAGCGATATGGGTGAGGCTATGGCTGTTGCCCAAAAGGTTTATGGGCCTAGTCCAACTCAGTCGCAGGTTAGTGGAGTGGCTGCTATGAGTTCCGCACAGCGGAACACGTTGTTGAGTGATGCTTTGGGTAAGACTCCTGCGGCGGATTTGAAGCCTGGTACTTTTGAGTCTTTGGTTTCTGAGGGGTTCGATGAGGGTGTCGCTATGAATGCGGTTACTTGGGTGGACACTGATCGAAAAGCACAGGTTTTGTCAGCCAATATTTCACAAAAATATGATTATGATTTAAATGCTTTAAGTGAAAAACTTAAAGAAGAACCAGGAATGGATATAAATTACGCTGATGAAGTCAAAGACTTAGATACTCCTTTAAAGAATCAGGCCGCAGCGGATATTGAAAAGTTTGTGAATCTGCAAGTAGCAAATATTAATATGATGAACCAGTACGAAGATGATTTTCGTACATTAACGGGCGGATCCGCTACAAGATCAAAAATGGATTTTGAGGGGGCTATTAACCGTATTAACGCAACTACGGTTTTTGGTATGAATGCGCCAGAACGTTTGAACATGAGTGGCAGGACTTTCCACGATTCGCAAACAACGTCTCCTGGTTGGGATATGTTTACTCCTTATACGACATACGTAGATACTGGACGCCGAGCTTGGCTTCCTTCGTAGGAGTTAAGTTATGGCTACATCGACAACTGCAACAAACAGAAAAGCTTTAGCTGATGCGTTAGCAGCTATAAATAATAAGCCATCTGCTTCTGCGACTTCTCGTACTACTACTTCTAAAATTCAAGAAGCAGTAACCAGAAATTTGTCTGTTCCAGGTTACGGAACAAATGTTTCTCCTACTTTCCAATCGTTTGGGCAAAGAGTTCCTTCGTACATGGATATAGGCAGACATGTTTCTAAAACTGGTGCTGCTGGTACATCCAGTTTTACAAATAGTTTCATGCAGCCTGAAGCAAGCTATGTGCAAACAAAGGGACGTAATTGGGTTACAGATTTTCCAGGTGCCAATTTAGTTCGTAACGCCCTGTTTCCTTCTTTCGCCAATCCTACGACAGCTTTGTTTGCTGTCGGTAAGCCTTTGTCTGGTATTGCTGCTTTTGCTGATGTAACTGCTGATTATGTTACTGCTGCTTGGCAAGAAGGTGACTTAAATCCTTTAGACAAAGAAGCATGGGGTTTGGATTCTTTGCGGAGGGAGTGGGATAGAACAAAAAATATTTCTAATGATTGGAACCGTCAAACTGGTACTGGTTTAGGTGATTCTGAATGGAATCAGATTTATACGTTTGGTGAGGTTTTGCGTGACCAGAATTGGTTGCAGGGCGATGTTTTTGGTTGGGAAAGTTCGGAAGCAACAATTATTCCTGATTGGTTTCCTGTTTTACCTAGTTACAAACAACGTGTTTCTCCTAGTGGTTTAGCTGCCACAGTTTTAAATATTTGGGCTGATCCGCTGACAGGTATCCGTAACGTTGGGCTGGGTCTTGACGTTGCTACATCGCTTGCTGGTGCTGGCAATGCTGCACAGCAAGCCGCAGTAAGGAATGCTTATAAGAATGCTTATAGTGGAGTTTTGGCAAGAGAAGGTATTGATTTAACTGACAATCTTGTTGCTGGAACTGTCGAAGAGCTTGTTGAGCGTTCTACGCAAACGTTTTTAGGTACTGGTGGTGTTGGCGCTACGTCACGTGAAACTGCTCGTAACTTGCAGATAGCAATGTCGGATCTGATTATTGGTGGTCAACGGTTTGCTGTTCCTGGGTTCGCCGCAAATCAGCACAGGTCTTTGTTGGCGATAGTTCAAGATCTTGCTGACACGCAAGCAAAACTTCTTACTGCTGGTCGTTCTAGTATTTCTTCTGCTGAGATGAACCGTGTCGGCGCTATTGCTCAAAGTCTTGGTGTTAATAGAAATTGGCAAACGTTTGACGATTTTAGAGGTTTTGTCCAAAATATGGCAGATCAGGGTACGCCTGTTTCTGATGTTTTTGAATATTTGGTTCATCGTGGGGTTGATACTTCTGTTAAGTCTGGTTCGTTAAGCACAACTGTTGGTTGGCGCTTAACGGGTACTGGTCCTGCTGGTAGGGGAATAATAAACGGATTAAACAATACTGCTAGAAGCGTTATAAATAAAAACGGTGTTCGGGTGCGTGAAGGCACAGAGATGATGACTGAACCCATCGCTATGCAGTTCTTTAGTACTAATAATCCGACTCTTGATCTTTACTTGCGTACTCCTGGCATGTTTTTCCAACGTGTTGGCCGTCAAATAGGTGACAGCAAAATAGGAAAAATATGGCGTGAGAACTTGTCTGGTCGTGGCGCTGAGTTTAAGCAGACTATTCGTGACGGTCATTACAGTGTGCCTGCGGCGCAACGTTCTGCTCCTGGCAAAGTAATTCAATCTAAGGAAGCTTTGCGGTCTATGGCTCGTGGTAGTCAAATGGCTAGACGTGCAGGTAATCAATTTGACAGTATGCGTCGTGGTTGGCAAGACACTGTTTTGCCGATTTTGCGTAAAAGACTTCCTGGCATAGCGGATGTCGAGTTGGGTGTTCTTTTAAAACAAGCAGTTAATGGTAACGAAGAAGCGATAGAACAAGTTGGCGAGGAAGCTGTTCGTGTAACGAAAGAGTTTACTCGTTCTGTTGGTGAGGAAGCTCATCGTTTGGGTGGCGACGAGTTTATTAGCTTCTTGGATGATTGGACTCCTCGTGTTTTGACCGAGGAGTCTGCTACCGCTATCGGTAACCGTTGGGATGCTAATAAATACACACCAAAAGGAAAGTTCGCTGACGCTGGTTTTACAAAGAATCGTCGTTATGTTTCACCTGAAGAATATCGGCAAGCTTTCGAGGATTTTGTTGCAGCGAAGGGAAAGCAGTTACGGGATCTTGACGACAAAACTATAAAAGATTTTAGGAAAGAATTTAACGAAGCTGCTGACGGTAAAACCGATGAGTTTGTTGGTCACAAATTTGCGGAACCAAATTCCAAGGGATACAGGTACGGACAAGATCCTGGGCCTGACGCTGTTGCTCCAGACATAGAAACACAGATCGCAGACATCATGCAGTCAATGGGTATGGACCATACCTTGTTTGACGCAAACATTTTCACTTCGATGAGCGCTTATACCTCTGCGTTAGGTAAACGTACTGGTGACGCTTGGGCTGAAACGTTGATGCTTCGTAAAGCAGTGTTGTTGGATGCTGATGGTTGGGTTTCGGGGGCTTATTTTCCCGATCAAGCTCAGGTTGATGCGTCTGCTCGACTTCGTTCTACTTCTATCAAAGTGGAACGGGCACGCAAAGATTTAATTAATCGCATACGCATTTCTGTTGAAGAAGGCGAATTAAATCAGGCATTCAACGATGAAGCTATTGAAGCCATTGAAAAGGTTTTGTTGAAAGCTACTGACGAGGAAGCGGATGCTCTTGCTCAAGCTTTGACTTTGGAAAAGCAACGTTTAGCAGCGGAACGTGTGCGCATTACTGCGCAGGAACGTGTCGATGAGTTAATGGAAATTCGTGCTGCTTCTATAGCCGAGACAGATGCTTTGCGAGCAAAATATGCTGGTGATGACACGGCTTTTACTAAAGCAGAATTAAAACGTGTGCGAGCGTTGGAAGAAGAAAGACAAAAAATACAAAATGAACTTTTGTCTTTGGAGATGGGGAACAACGCAGCTAAGGGTTATCAGGACGGTCTTTACTACGCTCATTGGGATGAAGCTCGTAATGCTCTTGGAACCAAATTTTTAATTGAACGTGGTATCACTCAGACTTTTAAAGACATTGACCAAGCACGTCAATTCAATAAATGGTTTGAGGGAGAGTTTGAAGACGCTGTTCGTGCTTATCTTGATCCTGAGGCTACGCAAGCACGTGGCTTGCTTCCCGATCAGTCTTTGGACGATTTCGCTGACGAAGCTGCGATTATAAATCAAGCTCAGACAGATCCAACTAAAATTTTAATGAATGCTGAGGGGAATATTCCTCCAGAGGTTCGCAATTATTTAATGACCAGAGTTTTTAAAACTACTGATGCTCTTGGTAATGATGTGACAATTCCTGCTCCTGTCGGGATTAAAGCTTTTGAGGATGTTGCTCGAATCATTGACCAAGAAGGTGTTGGCGAATGGCTTGTTTTGCAAGACATTGACCGATTTCTTCCTGGGGTCATGGGTGAATACAAGGGTGTAACTAAAGCTGTTTTTTCTGCTTTGGATTTGGCTGACGAATCCATAGAAGGTTCGTTGACTGTTTTGGATGACATGCTGACTCGTGCTGTTGAAGCAGGTGTCGATTTACCTGCTGCTCGGTTGTATGCCATTCCCACAAAAGAAAACATTGTCGCTGCAAATGATGTACTTGAACGAGCCGCTCGCATGGGTGAACTCAGAGTGCAAATGGCAAACAATAGATCTGGGTATGGTCGTGTGGCTGAAGCTTTGGGGGCACGCCCTATGGATGCTCCAACTCGACAAGAAATTGACGATGCTACAAGATTGCTTTTTTCCATAAATGGGAAAACCAATCTTGCTTCGGTTGGGGATATAAACGATTTACAAAAAATATTGAATGATTATTCAGAAGCTTTGTTGCGCAGACAGAGCAGTTTGGAAGTATCAATTGGCGCTTCACCTGTGGGTGAATTGACTATGCCTATTCCTGGCGCTGTTCATTCTGATTTTGAGCTTGTTGGGTTACCAACTTACGTTAATCAAAAACAGTTTCAAGAAGCTTATTTCCGTGGTTTGCAAGACGGAAGCCAAATGCGCATAAGAACTACGGAAACTTTAGAAACAATTCAGCAAAATGGTAAACAGGTTTCTCCTGAGGAACTTTTTGACCCGAGTCCCAATAACCCTTTTGCGGAAATGGGATTGACCAGACGTTACGCAAATGCTCAAAACCAAGGAAGGGATACCGAGTTTTGGTTTATGCCAAATGGGAGAGTGTATGAAATCGATAAGTCTACGGTTTATGATCCGTCGATACCCGATCCAGTTGCTTCCGCTCCTGTTGCCAATGCCGTTTATAGGGAACTTGGTATTCCTGTCCGCGATATTGCTGTCGAATATACCCCTGGGCCTTTTGGGTCAGACAATTTTATTCCTTCGACTGTAAAACAAACAGACATGCATAATCATCCTAAGTTGATTGATACTGATGAATTGTCTGGAAGTCAAACGTATATTAATCAGCTTGGAGAACCCGAGTTTGGAGATGCTTTAACTTATGGATCTTCTATAAAACCACCTCCCGCACAAGGTGTGTGGACTGCGTATGACAGCAACTCTCAAATAGGGCAAGGTTTTGCTATCGATTTGCTGTTGGGCAATTTTTCTGTTGGTCGCGATGGGAGTATGTTTGTCGATCAGTTAGGTCGTTTAACTCGTGGAGATATGTTTGACACGTTTGGTCATCGTGCTGGAACGTGGGTAGATGATTTACCTCGGGAAACGCCTGCTGCGAGAGCAGTCGATCCCGATGAATTAGATGTACAAGCACAAATGCTTGACGAAATGGTTGAGCTTCCTGAAATTATTGAAACTTTGTCTGTCGAACAAGTTGCTCGCGAAGGTTTTAGTTTGCAACAATTAATTGACGATGGATGGAAAACCGCTGACGGGAATGGTTTCTCAGACGATTATGTGTTGGCTATTCGTGGCTGGATAGAGAATCTGACAAGAGAAGGTTTGGATTTCAATGCGGCTTTTGCGCAACAGGTTGACAACATACTTGCGTTAAGAAGCAAATACGGTGGTTGGAAAAGTTTTGTTGCACAACATGGGGATTTGTTGGGTGTAGCAAAACGTGACCAAGCCGAATACATGATTAATTTCCTTGAAGCACGAACCAAAGAGTTAGCTGACATGAGTGGCTTGCAATGGTTTGATGCTGGCAGCGATGACATGCTGCGCAGTCACGCTGTCCGCATGGGAGTTGATCCTGAAATAATTTCTAACACCAACAGGGACGAATTGCTTCATTTGATTCGTACTGAAAATGGTGGACATGGAACACTTAAGGGTGGTCCTGTGCCTCACACTATTTCGCCTGATGTGCTGGGTCGCCCTGGGTTGGATGCTGGTAACGCATGGAGTGATGGAACAGCGTTAAATCTTACGTTGTCGCCCACAGCATATGGAAGCGAATTTTCTACCATTTCTCAAGATGCAATGATTTATCGCCAATTTATTTTAGATTTGTCTGGCGGCGGGAAAGTGCGTTTTTACGGACAGGATCCTTGGCGTGAAGAAGCTGCCCGTCAGCTTCTTCTTCGTATGGGCAAAAACCCTGTTTCTGATAAAAGCACTTTAGATAATTTTTTAAATTCTATGGACATCCTCGGCAATCAAGCTTCTCGACCTTACGGTTTTATAGACGAAAGTCTCAATCCTCGGTCGCTTGTGGAGGGTCGAGCTATTTATGAACAATTACCATCGGGCGATTTTGCTGGTGGTACTTCAAGGGGATTCGATAGTGGTTTAGGGGAAATAGCAGTTGACATCATGTCGCGTGTTAATGATGACACGCTTGACCAACTGATTGGTTTTGTTAGCCCTAAGCAAACTGGTGCGTTGCTTGATGCTCGATCAGCGCCTTGGGATATTAACGATGACGCTTATTTTCGTCTTGCTGAAATAATTAGGTCTAAGGGTGGCCCCTCTCGTGTCAGCGCTTCTGATATTCCTGATGAAAAAGTCAAGATGTGGCGCAAATCAACCGAAGATCGTTATAGCGACATGTCTAGTGCCGACGCCCTCAAATTAAGCGATGAAGAACATATGGAATGGATGTTCGCTAAAGGTAAATCGGCACAAGCTCAACTGGGCCTCGCACCCGACAGCCCTAAAAGCACAGATATCTATGAAGAAATTTCTTTGCGTGAATTGTGGAAGCAGATCCGCTCAGAAGGCGATAACAAAATTTCTTATCAAAAAGAATGGATGGATCGTTATTATCACACTTATACCCAAGATGCTTTACTGGCTCAACCTCGGTCAAGAACTGAAGTTTACGCTAAAGACCCTGGGATGGTTCCACGCAGACCGCTGCCACCAGAGTTAGATGCTGGTCCCGTAACAAAAGCAGAAGGTACTTTGATGGGAGCATCAAGACCTTCTGATTACAACTTTTTTCAAGCTTCAACAAATGCGTTTATTGAAGCAAAATCTTTGGTTACTTCTCAAAGGTTTGGGCGATATTTTGCGCAGACAGGTAGCACTAAGAAGCCTCTCCAAAATGCTTTAGAGTTTATTGGTTGGCGTGACATGATGTTGCGTAGGACAAGTCAAGCAGGATTTCTTGGTGATGCAAGTTTGTTGCCTGCTTCTAGCGACAATTTAGAAGATCTGGTGTTTAAGTTCTTTAGGGTTACTGATCCAGAATTTAACCCAACTCATTATGCGATAAATCAAGCCATTGCTTCTCGTGGGGCTGCGCGTCATTCGGACACTTTGTTGCGTGGCGTGTATCAAAGATATTTTCAAATGCAAACTCGTGGTGGTCATTTGCAAGAATTGGGGTCTTTCCAAAATTTCCGCAAAACAACACGAAATATTGAGGGTAAAGAATTATCAGAATTTATTAGTAATTCTCCTTACGATGCTTTAGTGCCTAGACCGCATATGGCTAAAACGCCAGAAACTTCTTTGGTGTCTCGGATGATGAATGAATATCATTTGTCTCTTGCTGCTGATGGGTACGGTGGAACCGCTTGGTTGAATCACATTGATGAAGTTAAATGGTCTACTTATGCGGATGATTTGTTTCCTAACGAAAAACCAAGAACAAGAACAGATGAGGCATCTCTTCAACGACTAGCGGAAATGGGTTCTGGTGGTGATCCAGTTACCCCTATGCCAGTTTCGCCTATGTCTGACTATTTTGTAAACGTTACGGCTACTAATCCGTATGTGTTGCGACCTAATTTTGACATAGATAATTTGGTTTCTGGTACGCCTATCACGCAAATGGATCAGGTTATTAAAGATGGGGTTGTGGATTCGCGACGTTTATTGGAATTGTTTGAACATCGTGCACAAAATGTTTTGACTGCTCCGCCGCATGGTCCTTCACAATATGTTGACCCCTTGGCTAAAGCTGTGGAGGCACAACAAGTTGCCACCCGCACCATTGCAGAAATTAATATGGAATGGGAAAAAGCGTTTAGCCGTTTAGATGACATACAAGCACAGATTGCAACCCGCACCGAATTGGAAACCTTGCAAGCTATACGTGCTGATGCAAATGAAAAAACTGAGCGGTTACGAGGGGCAATAGAACTTTTAGAAACACTTAAGACTCGCCCTGCGTCTGGTGTCGGCGTTGAAACTCGTGATGCTTTGAGCACATTTGGCGCACAATTTGGGGACTCTGGTGCTGCTGTTGCTAGATCTGGAATTGCTGACGATATAGGGGAAAGAGTTTTGCAAGGCCCAGAAACCCAAAGGGGTTTGATGGGCGTTGGTATGGATTTGTCTGATGTCGAGTTAAAAAACTTGGAAGATCAAATTCGTCAATTAGCTGTAGGTGATTTAGCTGAATTAAACAATTTCTTAGATGTGGCATTGGCTGACGGCATAGAAGATGCCATACTCAAACTTCAAGCTGCTGGACCTGCGATCAGGATTACTAAAGGATTACCTTCTGTTGAACCTGTGATCGAAACAGGTGCCATGAATAAGGGTTTGGAAGAGGTTTTGGAAAGAACGTTGCGGTCAGGCATACAGCCTGTTGGTACTCGTTCCCAAGGAACCGAAGGTGTTGTTAATGGCATTTTAGCTTTTGACACAATTGGTTCTAGAGGTGGGGCTAGACAATTTATTAAACGTGGTGGTCATTTCGACAAAGTGCATAACTGGATGAAAGGCTACATGGTTGCCTCCCTCGGTTTCTTGTCGAGAAACGCTTATGGAGGCATGTTTATGAATTGGATGGCTGGTGTTGCTCCGACTCGTTATCCAGAGTTTATGCGTGCTTTAATGGCAGCAAATGTTCGTGCGGCTAAGGAAGCCGCAGGTGATGTTCCGCTGACAGGGACTATGAGGCAACTAGAAAAACGAGTAGCTAAATGGAATATCCCTGAAGAACACATTTCTTATGTGCGTATTTTGCAAGATGAAGGGGCTTTCGGAGGTGGACAGGCTGGTATTGAATTTGATCCTGGCATGGGTAAAGGAAGAACAGTTACCATAAAAGGTAAAGAAATTCCGTTATCTGTAGGTAACCCACTTAGTAGTAAGTTCTTTGTTTTGCAGGGAGTGCGTGGAGCTAACGTTCATGTTGAAACCATGTTGCGTGGCACTATTGGTTTAGATCGCATGATTAAAGCAGGCGGTGTCGTTGATAACGCAATGGATGACATTTGGAAATATCATTTCAATTACGAGGATTTGTCTAGGTTTGAACGTAATGGCGTCAAGCGAGCGACTTCTTTCTATACGTGGATTAGGCACGCTATTCCTCTTGTAGCGCAGTCTTATTACAAAAACCCAACGCTCTGGCAACGTTATGTGCAGACTATGAGTACTGTCGCTGACGATGATTCAAAGGGTTGGGATGAGATGGCACCTTGGCTGCGTCGCCAAGGCGCTGTGCCTATTGGATGGGAATACGAAGGAAACAATTTAACGTTTAGTCCCGATGTGCCTATACGTTCTTTCTTTGACATGGTGAGTCCGATTGTTGAAAAAGACAAATCTTTTGGGCAGAGGCTTGGTATTACAGATAGTGATACTGGTGGTGTTTTGACTGCTGGTGTCTCGATGTTGAATCCTGTATTAAAATCTCCTCTTGAAGCGTTTACTAAAAGGAATTTTTGGAAGGGTTTCAATTACAGCGGCAGATATGAACGTGTCCCTAACCAATTAACAATGGTCCCAGGTTTGATGCCAGCGATGATGGCTATGTTTGCTAGCGAAAAAGACGACACAGCAATGTATTACGACGAAGAAGGCGAGTTTTATGCGATGAAAGATTCGTTACTTGCTTCTACTTTCCAGTTATTGCCTCCTTTGAATACGTTGAGAAGGCTTGCACCAGATGAAAAACGTTTTAAAGAACGAGCTATTTCTTCGTGGGTTAGTTGGCTTTCGGGTGCTGGTTTACGCACAAACACTGATTGGGAGAAAGAACAAACCAGAAGAGGAGAAATGTACGATATTCGAGGCGACATTGACACTCTTGAAGATCGTGTAAGGCTGCGTTTAGAGACACGTGCTGGTCTTAATTAAGGGACAGAGTAACCTATAAGTATGGAATACGTCAGTAGAGGAGAATGGGGTGCACTTGACTCTGGTAAAGGGTTAAGCGAATTCCGTCGTGTTCCTGTCGGCGTGGTTGTTCATCACACCACAGGTTCCTCTAAAGATCCTTGGGATCGTGTGCGTCAGCACGACAAATACCACGTGGTTACACGTGGGTGGCGTTCTATCGCATATAACTGGCTTATTTCTGGAGAATCTGGTGAAGTGTTTGAGGGTCGTGGCTGGCACCGTGGTGCCGCCACTAAAGGCCACAATCACAACACTGTTTCAATTTCCTATATTGGTTCTGGTGATGATCTGACAGAAGTTGGAAAGGAGGCAATCCTTAACGTCATAGGGGAAATGCGCGAACAGTATGGTGACCATTTGTGGGTCAAATGCCATAGAGATTTCGGCACAACATATTGCCCAGGCGATCAACTGGCTACTTGGATTAAAACAGGTATGCCCGTAAAAGAGGATGAGCCTACTGCTAACACTTGGCAGTTTAGACTGGACGAAATGGAATCAATTGGGTTGGATTTCCGACGCAAAGCCTTGAAAAAGGGTGCGCGAGGAACGAACGTATCTACATTACAGAAACGTTTAAACCAACGCATCAACGCACAGTTAGCTGTAGACGGTATTTTCGGTAATGGCACTAAAGCTGCTGTTAAAGAATTTCAGTCTATGTACCCAATAAAGGTCGATGGCGTTGTCGGCCCAGTCACTTGGAGATACTTGTGGACGGTATAAAAGACACATTAGAGCGCGCTGCTTGGACTTTTGCGCAGTCGTTTCTTGGTGTATTTGTTGTTTCGGATTTGGCGAGCGTTAAAGCTGCCGCAGTCGCAGGCATGGCTGCCGCTATTTCCGTGGCTAAGACCTTCGTTAAGGGCAAAGTCGCCACGTAGCATGGATGACGAGGCCGTTGAAAAAGCTTTCCAAGAATGGCTTGAATCTGAAGGCGATGACATCGCTGAAAGTGTTTACAAAGAGCTAAAGATGCGAGCAGGTAGATTCGAGGTTGAAGACGGTTCGCACGCTTCTTGGGTGGAAGACGATTTAGGGATATTAATTGTTCTTCCGTTTGAGCACGCAATGGCCTTCGGACATGAATCAGAACATGGCGATTTTGACAATAGCCCTGTTCACAGTTTTGTGTTCGCAACCATTACTGAATTAATTTTGCGTGCTTGTGCGCTGATGGACGACTGAGTTTTGCATTATGAAAGTTTGGATCGATCAAGATTTATGCACAGGCGATGGCCTGTGCGCAGAAATCGCTCCCGACGTGTTCATTATGAGAGACGACGGCCTTGCGTACGTCCAAGAAGATGGTCACATCTTTGAGGACCCTGGTGGTGCGTTAGGACTCGCCAATTTTGAGGACAAACATCTCGAAGCTGTTATTGAGTCCGCCGAGGAATGCCCTGGCGAATGTATTTTTATTGAAGTTTGATTAAGCTTCTCCACCGTATTCACGGTCGGGCACATAAGAAATATTTCTTGCTCGCATAATTTCTTCACGTGTGAACGCATCAGCATAAACGACTGGGTTGTCTCGCTTACCTGCGGGTTTCTTAGGCATTTCTTTTTCTGGGTTTTCTGCTTTATATTTTCTTGCCCTATCTCTGCGTTCTTGCTCATACAGGGACTTAATGCTTTTGCATAGTTCGCATCTGCATCCACGCCCATAGTTAGTTATCGACGGGTTTCCGTCGCAATCATGTCTCATCGATATCCTCCTCTGGAGCAGGTGGGAGATCCCACAGGTCCGTTGCGATCATCATGCCTGTCAGCGTCCATCTTCCCAACTCCATGATGCAATCTTTCTGACTTTCCTCGAACATGGATGGTGTGACTCCTAGTTCTCCGAACGTGAAATCACTGCTGGATATTTGGGTGCCTTCTATTTGTTCTAGCCAATAGTCTGCATGAATGATGACAGCATCGTGACCAAATGCGTCTATGTGGCGAGTGCCCATAGCCCATTTGTTCGCTGCTGTATGTTGTGCTGCATCTGATTCGGTTACCCAAATGTTTTCGGGTAACAAGGTTTTACACAGGTCAAAGGTCATTATTGAAAATGCTGTCCACCAGTCAAGTATCGATTGGTCTGGTAGACGTACCGTGGCTGCATAAGTTTTGGCTGCAAAACTGTTAATTTCGTCACGCATGACGCTTAACGTTCTGCCTTCTTTTGTTGCTGGGTGCATGACGCCTTCTTCTCGTTTGGCAGCGACAAGGCCGCCCATCAAACCAAGGCCACGTTCCCAACTTTCTGGTCGGATTATTCCGTCAATGTCCATAGATATACTCCCGTATCTCTGGGTATTCCAATAGTTGCTTCTTAATTTTTTTCCAGATTTCATCCCTCCTTCGTGCGAGTGTTGTTTTCGGAATGTTCAGTTTCTCGCCTGCTTTGCGCAGGCTGAGTTTTTCGTATGCCAATACTTCTACTATCTCTCGTTCGTCTGCGTCAAGGTGAAACATCACTGATTCGCAGACAAGCGCTATCCATTCTTTCCCTGCGTTCGTTGGAGACATGGATGGCTCCATGTATGGCAACGCTTCCATCATGGCTTCCATTTCCGAAGCTTTGGGTACAGGGTTCCCTTTAGCTGCTAGGTCAAATAGCCAAGTAGCTTCCTGTGGGTCTTTAAGAAGTAACCTTTTTGGCATCTTCCCATATTAGAGAAGATTTGATAGCAAAATAAGGTTTACCTTCGGGGAACTCTTTGGTTTCCGAAAGTTTGCAACGTTTCGTCAGGTCTTTCAACGAAAGCATTGAGTATCGATCTTTGTGTGAGTCGTAGATAAACATGAATACTGGGTGGACTCTCGACCACCAGCGCAGAGCTTCTAGTTTGTCGTGTTTTACTTTTAGTATTTGGTCTTGCCCAAGTCCCTGCACTTCTATTAGTCCTTGGGATGTCAGGTAGTCGGGTGTGTATCTGAGTTGTGGTGGCAACATAGCCATGTTGATTGGTGGCCGACACAAGCCATACCTAACCCATTTGACTGCTGACTCTTCTTCAAATTTTCGTTCTGCTATATCCCCCATTGTTTGGATTCGTACTCCGAATGGCTTGTCTGCGAAACTCATATTTTTACCGCATCTATGTGTAGCACTTGTCGGTCGTTGTCTATGAGTGGAGATCTCTGTATGCCATCTAAAAGCAATTTTATATAGTTGTCGAGATCGCCTCTCAGGCCAGTAACTGCATCCTCGTCTAATGGTCTTACGGTAACCGTAGTTGATTCTTTGCTAAAAATCATTTCTACGCTTACGGGACCAGTAAAGTTCGGGGCCTTTTCACCTATCGTTTCAGCTATGAGTTCTTCTGCCAGAATGCTTTCTTTAGGCGTATAAACTCTGCCTCTTCGTGTCATGCGTGGCCGCCCCTTTGGTACGGGGCGACCAGGCACAACGAAGGTGTATTCTTCTGACCCTATTTGCACCTCATCTGACCGTGGCTCTTTCACGGGCTTTGTTGACGACGTTTTCGATTTGCCTTTGGGCATCGGGTCTCCCTTGGAATTTGGGTCCATCACTGAACCACGCCCCTAGTTGAGCGTCTAACTTTGAAGTCCAAGCCATGATATCTGATTGAGCATACCCTGCTTCCCACATGGCTCTAGCAAACCTGCCTAGAAACCCATGTCGTCCACGGCCTGCGCCTTCTGTGTTGTAATGCTGGTGAGGGCCATCTTCCCACATTCTCCTAGCGACTCCTCTCAATCGTGTGCCGTCCATTTGCATGAGCGGCGTACGATTGTAGGAACGTTCGGGTGGAAGATTTTTGACTGGCGGCTGCCAAAGGGCAGCAGCTAATTTGAGCGCAGACACAGGGGTCAAAGAGGTAGAAGCTTCGAGAAGAAAATCGTAGAGTTCCATTGGGTAACCTTCGGAATCTAAAACTTCTTGTCTGCCTTCTGGCCTTTTCCCTCCGTATGGAAGACGCATATAGTTTCCTGGCGGTCCTTCCAAGTAATCCTGCTTGGGATAGACAGCATCAAATTCTATTTTCGATAGCTGTACTGCCGCTAGTAGTGCTTGCCGCATGATGGGTGCTTCAACCCAATCTTGTGCAAATACCCACACGTGGCATCCTTTGCTTCTTGAAAGTTCAACCCAAGCTTGTATGTCTAACGCTTGCAAAATTGTGGCAGCGTTTTGGCCGTACACTACTGAGTCGTCGCCTTCGTCTATGTCTATGGCTCCCCACTTGCATTTCCACAAGTCTTGTCGCATGTCTGGATAGATAGGACGATTGCTGTCATCTGATATGAAGCCAGCAGTCCCGTGATGTTTTTTCTCTGGATCGTAAACCATTGGGTATATCCCAATCATGGTTTTGCCGTCCAAATGCATTTCAATGGTTTCAGAAGTAACTCCTACCCAAGCACATCCGCCAGCGTCTGTGCCTTGTGCGTAGGGGAAACCTTCAAATAATGAATGGAATACTTCACTCAAGGCTCATCTGCTCCCATGTCACGCCAGGTTCTAGGAGGCGTCCACTTCCGTCAATTGTGAGATTGACTTCAGCTTTCTCTCCTTCGCCTGCTTTGTTCTTCCATAAGCCTACGCTAACTTCGTTCTCATAGAAGCGACGGGTGTCTTCATCGAGGCTTGTGTCATCCCAGCGTCGCCATGTTTCTATAACGAAATGGCTTTCACTGGTGGATGCGAACCTGCCTGAGTCGATACCTCCTGCTTGTCCACGGTTACCTGCTCCTCTGCCAGATTGGTGAATGACTACGCCTATGATGCGCCAGTCAGATACAAGCTGTTTAAAGGATTCAATTTTGGATTGGACGCTGGCTGCGTCGCCAGCACCTCCTCCACGTATTAGCTCTAGGTAATCGTATATGAGGACTTCGGGGCGTTGCCCATCCCAAAGTTGAGTGGTCGCTATACGTAAAGCTTTGTCTAGGTCATCGACGGACATGCCAGTTGATTCAAAATGCAAATTGTTTTCATCTGCGATGATCTGGCTTGTTCGATCCCACGCTAAAGGTTCTTCACGTATGAGTCTGCTGATCCAATCTTTTTGCCCCACTTCTAGGCGTATCGCAGCGTACCTACCCCAAAACATTGACTCTGTTTCGTCTGGTGATACCCACAGTGTTCTGTGTCCGCGATTCCTTGCCACCATGTTCATGGCTAATAGGGATTTGCCTGTATGAGTTTTACCTATGAGGGTGACCAGATTGCCTGGACGAGCACCACCTAGTGTTGCTTCATCGAAAGCTCTGATACCAAATTTCCATTCGCCACCTGTTTGTAGGTCGCTACGCATACGTTGCATCTGTTCAGTTTTAGGTGTGAACAGTCGCTTCATGTCGTTAGAGGAAACTCCCTCCACTTCAACCTCGGGACCAGAGGCAGCCGTAACTGCACTCTGGCCCACAAGTCGAAGCGCATCTTCTAAGCTGATGCGCTCTGCCATTAGACGCCTGCTAACCAGTTTTGTGGGTCAATAGCGTCGGGGCGTTCACCCCAATTGAAAGGCGAGTGTTTCACTAGCCCTCCGAAGTAACCGCTTTTACCCGCTAACGGGTGGTTGCCGTCACCTTGGCCTAAGGAAGCAGTTCCTTGGCCGTCAACGAACACGCCTTTTTTGATTTTAAAATCACCAAGTGCGCATTTGCCGTTTTTAGTCACAGGGATGGGTTGTCCACGTAGTGTGTCTGCCCAGTAATCCTGTGGGTATTCTGTTTTGCCATTTTGGAACAGTTTACGTATTGCTTGGTTATCCATGAACATAGAGTCCTTGGAACCGTACACAACACCGTTAGTTCGTTCCGCTATCCAAAGTTTGTGGACGAGTTGGTATTCGCTATCGTCTACATAGTTTGAACTTGGCTTTGCTGCTGACACATTGGGAGCCGCAGTCGCTTCAGGAAACACTGTTGTTATTACGTCAACAGCTTCTGCTTCCGTTTGCGCTGGAGCTTCCGCAACAGCATTGCCCATCATGGCAGCTTTCACGTCGCCTAGCGTGTTCGCTAGGACTAAAGCGTTGTCCATCAAGGTATCCAGTAGATTCTCGTTTGGGTCATGGTTGCCGCTAGCAACCTGCGCAGACGTGAGTTCCACTGCTCCTTTCAACACAACTTGAGCCTCTATTGAAGCTCTTTCGTTTGGAGCCATTGGCTTATATGCCATTTACTACCTCCTCAGTAGCACCTTTACACCGTGCCCAATTTGAGCACCATTTCTCGGAACACCACCAACCGTTGTCTCCTAGTAGCCAAGGGCCACCAAAAGCATTTTCAACGTATTGGCAGAGTGCCAAGACCTTTTGACGCAACCAATCCGTGTGGGATTGGTCCCGTTCTAGTTCTATGTATGAAACACCTGTTGGGTGGGTGATTCCGTATCTAAAGTTTTGTATTTCTGTGGCCCAACAATATGCGATTGATTGCACATCCCATCGTTCGTATTCCCATTTGCTTCTTGCGTAGTCACGGGATGGGAACTTCCAATCCCATACGCAGTCTTTTTCTACGAGGTCGATGGTGCCACGCATGTATACGACTCGGTTGTCGTCTTCTATCAGCAGTTTGTTGAAGTCTTGTTCGACGCCGACAGGTTCTATGCGTCCGAAACGTTCTCCGTTATAGATTTGGTCATGCCAGCTTTGTAGGCGTGAGTAACCTATGCCTTGGATTTTTTCGGGGTTGTACGTTCCCCATTTTTGTATGAGGGGTCCGTGTTCGTTCCAGTAGTAATCGAACGCTGACAGCATACCTTCGAGGGATTCATCCCTTCCTGCTTTACGTGCCAGTAGGGCATCTTCTGCTACTGCGTGGCAGACGGTGCCCAGAGTTGCTGCGTCTGTGTGCACTTCTGGATTTAGTCCGTATATGTCATTACGGAATCTTTCCATGCACATGTCTGCGGTTTTTACTGATGATTGCCGTACCCAAGTGTGTACCCACCTGCCGTCGGCATCACGATGTAACGGATATTGCATATTTACCTCCCCAGGTACTTAGTAAACGTCATTCGCTGTAAGCGAATGACGGTACTTAGTACTAGTAGTCTAATTATTTATTTGTTTGATTCCTCAGGTGCTTTATTACAGTTGTGTTGCGATCTTTGATTTGGTGGTGTCCATTCTTCGTAAAGAATCCTGTCTGCTTTAGATGCGTTACAAGACCAACAACATGGAACCATATTGTCCATTGTGTCGGTGCCACCTTTGTTAAGTGGCACAACGTGATCGCCTTGCGATGATTTCCAGTTGTTTTTCCATTGGCGATACCAAGCACCACAGTAAGTGCAACGTTTAGGGTCAATGCCTTTTTCTCTCCAGTGTTTCTGAAGTTCAGCGATTGTATGTCCGTCGCTTTCAGCTTCGTATTGTCTAGCTCGATACAGCCGAGTAAGAGAATTGTGTTTCGCTTGACCGCCGTTTGGTAAATAAACGAGTTTGTGCCAGTGATAATGACAGTAGGTAGTTTCGCCTTGTTCCTTTTCTTCGCATCCATCCACTGAGCAGGTGCGCCAGATACCTTTGCGTTTGAGCATGAGGTGTGATAGCTCCGTAGTACCCGTCCTTTCCAAACGGCCATAGCAAGTGCGGCACATGCCTCTAACAAACTTGTCTGCTCCGCTTTCGCACACTTTGTCACACCCTTTGACTGAGCAAGTCAACCCAACGTTTTGTTGTCTTGTGACGTGCAAGCGTCCATGTTTGTTAAATAACAAACTATGGGGATTACAGTAGATAGCGCCACCTTGCCACCCTTTTGCTTCTTTCTCGCAGTCAGGTGCAGCGCATGGTGGACGTTTGGCGTCCCTTCCGTGATGTATGAGAATTGGGTCGTCTGCTCTTACATCACCGTGAGTAAGCCAACGTGTGTCATGGGTACTACAATACTGTCTTGCTGAACTGCCTTTGTGATTGACTCCATCACCGTGATTTCTGCCAATCTTTATGTTGCAGCGAACACCTTGACAGACAACTTGGCAAAATATTGGGTCTTTGTAACTAAAGTTGTGAACTTTCTTGGTTGTCACTTGTACCTCCCACAAGTCCAAAGGTCCCAGCCCCCAACTTCCCACACGTGGTAAGCCATATGCGCTGAACCTCGCGCTGTGAACCTTTGCGCCCACACATTTTCACCAAACACGTGCCGCCACCAATATTCGTTTATCTGCCAGACACCTGCGTCGAAACCATTCCAAGCGGTAAGCCGATGATAAGACTCACACCAAGCGATCCCGAGACTGTCAACGACAGGCCACGGGTAAGCAGAAGCAGCAGCAATAACTTCTTGTTGCGGTTCATATGTGACGTTCATGCTCCCTACGTCTATGAGCATCCAAATGAGGTAGTTCACGACTGCCACCAATCAGGAATGATGACGCCTTTTTTCCATTCAGCAAAACGAGCTTTGTCGTGTATATAAAACTTGCGATAGATAGGCACAGCTTCGTCCATCGGAGCGTGTGTCTGACCATCTTGGAACTCTGGACCCACACATAGTGCTACGTCTGTTGGACCGTGGTCTGGTACCCGATGTAACTCTGTAGCTATGTGCGCCAACTGAGGCGAACAAGCATGAACTTTTTTGTAACGACGTGTGTATTGACTACACAATTCGTGGGCATGTGTATAAAGCCAATGGGCGTTACAAAAACTGTCGCCTGCCCACAAAACAGAAGGATGGCTAGGATAACCGCCCTTGTGTGGATTGCCAGCAGCAGTGAGTGGCACATCGTCGTCTGTGGCACCGTGTCTGCGTAAAACGCTGACAAGTATTTGTGTGCTTTCAAGAACCATTTTAGGTATGTGCTTGTCACACAATGCTTCCCCCGCAGCACGAGGGTCTGTATCTACTACGAATATGTTCATTTGTTCCTCCTAGAACATAGATGGGGGCACGGACAGTGAATCCGTGCCCCCTTACCCGACAAAGGCGGAAAACCTTACGACCCACAATGAAAAAAGTCGCTTAACGCATAAATGCGCAGGTGTTCCTTCTCCCGTAAGGAGTCGGGCTAGCCCTTGTTGGGCGATTTTGTTGTTAGCGATCATAAGGGGCAGGGCGAGGGAGTATCAAAAAGAAACCCCCTCGCCCCAATATGTACCGTCCACATTGGGAGGTACACGCAGACGGCACAGACCTTAAGCAGCTTCGATAAGCTGAGTATATCGTTCCACGCCGCCAAGCATGTCAATCAGGTAACTCTCACACGAGTCTGCCAAAGGTGTTTTGCCCTCTAACGCTTGAGCCAAACCTTTAGCCTCATCGTGTGTTTTTTCGCCTTTCGCATCTATCAACGTTTTAGGTGAATTGATGATGTGTTGTTCAGCGCCTTGCACCGCATTGTAAGCAAGCCACATGTTGCCAGAGTTACCAGCATCCCGCTTGATCTCGTCCAACCATGTTTGAGTACACGCAGCAACTTTGTTTGTTCTACGTGTGTGTGCACCTTGATGCTCGGACTCTGGTTTAGGTATAAGCCCTTGCACCATGTCAGCAAACTCAACATCAGTGAACTGCTGGTTTTTCATCACGTGAGCCATACGTTGCATCGTTTCAGCTTGATGCAAACTGGCTTGCATGATCTCGGCTTCCATAGTGAGCCTAAAGTCATGGTTTTTGGTGGCTTTTATGTTTATGATGCCACCGCCATGACCAAGCGCATTTTCGCAAGTGATGCGTTGCAACATCGTCTTGCAATTGGTTGCCCAGGACCTGTTCAAAGACATACGTGTGTACAGGTACTGTTGGATCAAGTCACCACCACCTAGGTCGATGGGTTCACTTAGCTCCTGTGCAAGTACGGCACGTTCACCATAACCAAACAGCGTTATCCCTGTGCACGCATTTGGGAACAGTGATTCCATAGTGTCGAATATGTGCTTGTACCCATTACGTTCGGGATAGTTACCAGACACATCACCTATTTCCTGCTCAGTGTCTGTGCGCACAATCCACTGTTTAAGCGGCTTGTCCTTTTTCTCTCCATGCTCGTAACGAGGGACGTAGAACTCTCCGCCGTCACGCACATAGCCACTGTCCCTGTACGATACGTCAAAGTCTGCGCCCATAATCTTGGCCGCATTCCTGCATGTCGTCTTAGGCATATTTGTGTCTGCGTCTGCTATACCGCTTTCAGATTCCCGTGGTTCGGGTATCCCGTATTGGTAGGGCACAGTTGGGGTCTCTTCTGTGGGCTGTGTCAGGTCGCTGACAGCCATGTCAGCCACCGAGTCCAGATCCAAGTCGTAACCCATCTCCTTGAGCTTTGCCCCTAGAGATGAAAGCCAATTGTGTTCACCTTGTGTGTTGTCAATCACCATTACACATACCTCCTGTGTTGGTGCCAGTTACCTGCGTTGTTGCAAGTAAGTGGTTAGAGCCAACCCCGAAGGATTGGCTCCGATCACTCACCTAGCTAAGGCCGTTCGTTATTGCAGCGGCATACGCTTCACGTGCTGTGTTGGATGGGCTTTCGGGATTGCGTGGGTTGACGTTTTTCCATGTGTTGTGCATGGCGTAGATCACTTCCTCCAACGCATACACACGAGCCTCCAAAGCCTCAACTTTGGTCGCCCACTCAACGTTTGTGTCCGTAGTCGCAACGACTTTGTTGACCGCTTCCGCAAACGCCTTACCTAAGGCGCAACGTTTTCCTTCATCGGCAGGCATCTCGTCTAGTTGTGTGAGAAGCCAGTCGGGAAGGGTGCTTTCGACGTGCTCTTGTATGCGGTCGCTACCGCTACCGTATGAACTGAAGTACTCGTCCAACGAGGACATTACGTGTCCGTCTACGTCGTATTCGACGAGGCTCCACACGTCGTCGTTTTCCGTGAGTACGCCACAGTCACTCATGTAGTCGTCAAGCGTGCTTGTCGTTAAGTAACTTGAGTCTTCAAGTACGTCTTCGACTAACCCCTGTATGTCGTCGCCATCTATGACGATTGTGTTTATAGCTTCTATGTCTCTTGCCATTGTGTACCTCCCAGGTACCTAACTGTTTTTGGTTTTGGAAACTTCAAGTCTTTCTTGAAAATGAACTTCACTTCGTTCAGTTCATTTTCTAAGAAAGTCTAGAGCCTCTCATTTTCTGCTTCTTCGTTTATGTGCTTGCGCCACAAACGCCCTTGAAGATCTATACAACTTTGACACACATACGAATTGTGACCAGCGGTGTAACCAAAGTTCTGTTCCTTGTCTGCGATCAATACACGTGCGTCAGCTTCCGTCATGTTCGGCCATATGTCCTCTAGGAGATGATCGAACCAGAAATACCTGTCATGTGCATCCACGTGAACAGTCACCTTGCGTCTTTCCTTACATTGCTTACAGCGACCCATGACATTCTTCTTCTGTCTAGTCGCAGTAATCGCAGATAGGTCCTCGCTCATCGCTGTACCCTCCTTCACACGAATCTCCCCGATAGGGGCATGGCCTAAACTTGTCGTCAATATGTGTGTTTGCATAAGTAGAACACACGTCAACGCCACATTCAACGCATTTAACGTAGTGACGACTCATCGACGCCCTGTATGCCTGCGCAGCAGGCTCGCGATAATTTGCGTGAAACACGGTCACCCCACCCACTGTCCATAATAGTCATACAGGTTTTGTGAGTCGTAATCCCACTCAGGACCGTACCAGTGTGGTGCTATGTCATCCCAATCGATGTCAAACGGATCACCCACATCACTAAGGATGGTCTCCATGTAAGGGAACACGTCATCTGCGTACAGGTCATTCCAATACCAAAAACCCTCCCGTAAAGCCTCTCTCACAACCTTAGACGCAGGGTGACACCAACCATATTGCTGTTTGTTGCGACCCTCACGTGCAAGAGCAGCCAACACCTGCATACGTGTCTCATTCTGTAAGGACTCGTCGTTGGTCATATGTAACTGCCACGCCCACGTGGCTCTGTTGGTCCATCCATTGTAATCACCCATTTTGGGTCTCCTTAGCTATCGGGTACATAACACGGTCAAACGTAAGCAAAACGCCACGTCTAGGCCATTCTTGATCTCGGAAATACTCGTACACACGCCGACCTGGCACATTAGGCGCAGGACTGCTATGAGGCGCTATCCGACACATAAGGTCCAACACTGCCTCATCCTCCCCACATGGGGAACACACATAGGTCTCATTGTCTCTACGTGAAAGCGCATCCAACGCCCGCTGTGTGTGAAGCAGCCTGCTCTCACAGCGCGGACAAACGTCAACTGCCATATCTTGCATCTCTTGCTCATTCATATGTGGCCTCCTATAGCCATTCCAAAGGATCGCCATCAGCGATCTCACTTACATCTCTACCCGTCATGTCTGACACAGCTTCCCAAAACGTGTCTTCGTCTAAGAAACCTTGCTCATCCACATGATCCCAGTCGATGTGATTCTCAATTGTCATCGGACCTCCCAATCCAATCATCCCAAGAGTTTCTAAGCTCTCTTTCTTCAAAGAAGAAGAAAGAGAGCGTAAGAAACACTAGGGAAACTCGACATCACTTTCCCCAAGCGCCTGTCTGCGCCTATCTTCAGCCAAAATGGCGTCCCAATACGCACGCCCACGAGATCGTGAACTCTTACGTTTACCCTGCCAACGTTCCCACGCAAACATGGCCGTAATAGAACCATACGCAGTAGCAACACCGAAACAGAAATATGCCAGATTCACTGCCATAACTACCTCCCTAGGTATCTGTGTGCAAGAAACAAGTTTCTCACATAAGAGCCACCAACCGAAGCTAGTAGCCCTTATGTGAGTGGGAGCCGAAGCTCCCACACACACAGTCTACTTGGTGTGCATGTAATCCATCACATCACGCCTAATAGCCACATTCACATTAGGCTCACGTTCAGCTAGCCACACCATTGCACGAGCAGCACGCTCCACATCAGGGATATCCTCCTTGATGGCTAGGCCATCCGCACCCATGTTGTTGTAGAACCGAGTAATCATGTCGCAGATACGAGGCGGAACGTCTGCACGTGTAGCCAGAATTGGCACATTAGGTTTGTGATAGGTGTCATTCGTAGGGAATATGCCAAACGCTAAACCCCACTCAGACATGTAACTGGTACGTTCATCGGATACAAACGGTCTACCAGCACAGTCATACCCCTGTGCTTCCGTGTCTGCGTTAAATACTTCATACATATGTGCCTCCTCAGGCGTTAGCGCCAACAGGGTTGGCAAGATACTGGTCACGTGTAAGTGCGTAAGACGGATAATTACGTTCATTCATAGGCCTGCTAGCCAACACACGAGTGCCATCAGCCACCATCCCCGACATAGCCTCCATAGGCGTAGCATCTGGACGTGTGTGCCCCAACAAACGCATCATCTCAGCCTCAGCAGGCTCATACCTATCGGCATACACGTATGTGATGCACGCAGGTATCGAAGTGTTCGGTGTCCTATAGGCAAACGGGTGCGCATTAGCCCACGCACGAAAGCGCTCTAAACGCATCTCATACTCGTGCTTAGACGCGCAGGTCTTACCTAGCAATTCATAACTCATATGTGTCTCCTATGTGTAAGAGGGTGAATGCCCTCACAAGCCCCCACACGCCCACAGAGAGCGTATGAGAGCATGTGAGAGCGCAGGCTATGCCTGCGCCCACACACACGCCCTAGCGGGCTATGCGAGCCTCTAGGCCATCAGCAATCGTGGTGAAGCTAGTAGCGCCAGCCTCCACACGTGCTCGGCACACGCCGTGTGCCTGCTTGATCGCCTGCACAAGAGCACTCTCATCTCCAGCCTTGAGGGCCTTACGTGCCTGCCCTACGTATGCGTTGATTGCCCTATTACCAGCAACATTCGCAGCGCTGTAAGCAGATTTGTTGGCCTTGCGGGTGAGTGTACATGCCCAGGCTTGCTTGCTCACAGGTGCGGCCTTCGGCTCAGGGGCAGGTGTAGGCTCAGGAGCAACCTCGACGGTGACTTCGACAGCTTCGCTGTCCGCCTGTGCAAGCTGCTTTTCGATGTCCTTGATTTGACCTTTGGTCAGTTGGATTGAAATTTTCATTGTGTGGGTCCTTTCCCAATATCTTCTTAATCACTTCGTTCTTAAGAAGATATTGGAAAAGGACCCCCTCCGCCGATCGGTTGGCAGTAGCTCCAGCCGTACGGTTTCCTAGGCATTATGCGCAGGAAAACTCTTGCGTAGCTGCTAGAAACTGCTGATTTTTCAGGGTTTGGCCTCGGACTAACGTGCATAATGCACACAGTCCGCCGCACCCGCCTGCCTGCATGATGCGCGAGGGCACCCCCTCGGGGGGGTGGGGGGTCGGATCTAGTCTATGTATAGATATGGAGGGACAACCCGTTTCCGATTTTAATGTCAGGTCTTGTTTGTTCTGAAGCCTGTCTGCGATATAGTACTTAGTACCATCCCCCCGTCTGGGGGACGGGGGGATGTTTACTTAGTACCATTCTAATAAAGGGGCTGTGTGTCCCAAAGTTTTTAAGAATATTCCTTAAAAGCACGAATGGGACAGCTAACATAATTGGTAGAGGTGATAGTCATGGCACAGAACGGTGGTGGCCGAGGATGGGTCGTAGACCCAGACACAGGCCAAAAACAGATGCCAGCACTCTGGAAAGAACTCTTAGACTGGCTCCTATTAGGCCACGAAAGATCTCCGCGGACACAGAGAGAGTGGGCAGCAGAACACGACATTCACGAAGACTCGATTCGTCGTATAAAGAAAGACACCCGTTTCGTTAAAGAATGGGATCGGCGTGCTGCCGAATTGAACATTAACCCTGAAAGGGTTCAGAGCGTCATTGATGCGCTCTGGCAGCAGGCCGCTGGGGGCGATGTGAAGGCGGCGTCGCTGTATTTGCAGTACATAGATAAGTTCACTCCGAAGCGTAAGGTTTCGGTTGAGGATGATCGGGACGTTGCTGCCTTTAGTGACGAGGAACTTGCTGACGCTATGGAAGCAGAGATAGTTAATTTAAGGATGGTGGATAGTGCCTAAAGTTGGTGGCAAAAAGTTTTCTTATTCAGCGAAGGGTCGTAAAGCGGCTTCTTCTTATGCGAAAAAGACGGGGAAAAAAGTTACAAATAAGAAAAAACGATGACGGAGTTACAGGATTTGCGTGACGACGGTATGTGGATGCAGTTGGAGGAAATGGGAGAGCGTCCTGAGTTGTTGACTGATCCGTTTTTGGATGATGAGCCGTTGGAATGCGGTTTGGATGATGTTGAGGTGTGTGATTCATGCCAATAGGGGGCAAGTATGTCGATAGAGGACGTGGCAGATAGGGCAGATGTTTGGTCGGACGCTATTAAAAAGATTATTAAAGCGGTTACCGCTGCTGTTGTTGCTTGTGTTGCTGCTGTTAGTGCTGTTTTAATGATGTGGCCTAGCGATGGGAAGGTTGAGCCTTCAGTAAGAACTGATTTGGTTCCTGGTTATGGGCCACAATGTTCTCAGTTGTATAACACTATTGAGCATACGTGGACTGAAGAGCAGTGGACTTTGTGGGAACGGCTTAGGAAAGACTTAGGTTGTTAATGTGGGTAGGTTGAGTGAGCTTCGACAAGAGGCTGAATGGCGGAAGTGTCAGCGCAATGAACGATATTTTTTACAAAATTACTGGAACATTGCTCACCCTGCTCACGGTCGTATTCTTTTTGGCTTACGTGAGGCTCAAACGCAAGCTCTTGAAGAGTGGACGGAAAATAGGTATTCACTTACCTTAAAAGCTCGTCAGATTGGGTGGACAACTTTGGTAGCTGCCCACCAGTTTTGGCTGGCATTTTTTAAAGACGATCAAAATATTATTGATTTGTCGCGGACAGAGCGGGAGTCAGTGTTGCTTCTGCGTAAAACTAAATATGGGTATAAGCATTTACCAGATTGGATGATAGAACGTGGACCTCAGTCCTTGGTTGAGCACCAACAGCGAATGGGTTTTGACAACGGATCACAGATTACGTCGATGCCGTCAGCGTCGGACCCTGCCCGTGGTGAATCGGCCACACTCATCGTGGTTGACGAATGGGCTTTCCTCCCAAACCCTGAGGAAGCGTGGGCGTCTATAGAGCCAGTGGCTGACGTAGGTGGTCGTATCATTGGCTTGAGTACGGCTAATGGTTCAGGTAACTTTTTTCATAGTTTGTGGACAGGTGCTTCTACGGGTAATAACAAGTTTTCGCCTATGTTTTTCCCGTGGTCTGCTTCTGAGGATCGGGATCATTCATGGTATGAGGGCAAAATTTCTTCAATGCTCCCCTGGCAGTTGGCACAGGAGTACCCTACGACCCCAGAAGAAGCTTTTGTTAGGTCAGGAAATCCTGTGTTTGATTTGGATGTGCTTGATAATTTGCGGTCTTTTATATCTAGAGGCAAAGAAGGTTATTTGCATGAGCTTCAAAAAAATGTTTTGGAGTTCAGATGTTGACTGTTTGGCAGATGCCTCAACGTTGGAGCGGATACGTCCTTGGCGTGGATACGGCTGAGGGACTTGGACATGGCGATTATTCGTGTGTGCAAGTTATAGACGCTAAAAACGGGGAGCAGGTAGCTGTTTGGCATGGCCGCATTCCGCCTGACGAGTTAGCGACAGAGGTTTACCGTATTGGTATTTGGTATGGGAATGCTTTGTGTTGTGTTGAAGCTAACAATCATGGTTTGACAACTATTACGCAGCTTAGACAGTTGGGATACCCCAACATGTATCGTCGGCGTTCATTGAACCAATCGACGCAACGTATTTCGCAAGAGTTTGGTTGGAAAACGACTCGTACTTCTAAGCCTTTAATGATCGATGAGTTGGCTCAGGCTTTAAAAAACGAAGAACTTATTTTGCATGATGAGTATACGTTCGCTGAATTGCGTACTTTTACTAGAAATGATCGCGGACAGATGTCAGGTTCGCCACATGATGACCGTGTTATGGCTTTAGCGGTAGCTAATCAGATGCGTAAACACGCTTTTGTGCCTGAATATGTGCAAAATGTGGACGATACATTCACATTAGACTGGTGGCATCGCCAAATACCAAGAAATGATTCTCCCACAGATAGTATTGGCGCATACACGTCACGTGGGACAGTGTAAACATTTACGTAAGGACTCTTAGAGGAGCGTCTTAATGTCCAAACCAAATAAATACAATGCCTCAGGAATGGGAGCACAGCCTAAGTTGAATTCAAATCAGCTTTACAATGGTCCTGCTCGTCCTGGTGGTTCACAGCCCGCTCGTGTTTCAGAAGGTAAAAACAATGCGCATCCAGGCGAAAAAGGTTCGTCGATGAGCATTAGGGAAACCCCTATGAACCAGCATGGTCACGATGGTCGTGTGGAACCTTCCGCAAAACAACCTGATGGTTCCGTTCGGAATAGCTGATAGTGGCAATTCTCCCTGACGGGGCGACTTTTGAAGAATTTGTAGTTTATGTTTCGGAACGTAGGGGGGACGTTCCGATAACAGAACTTGAAGAACTCTACGAACGTCGTCTTAGGCTTAAATCAGTGTCAGTGGCTACGGGTGAGACGATGCGTGCGATGTTGCCTCGCGATGAGCAACATTTGACTATGAGAGAACGAGAAAAAAAAGTGCTGGCCGAGGCTCGTGCCGCTGGGCACACCCCCGAACGGGCTTAAAAGTTGGGTTAAATAATGGCAAAAGGAACGAAGTCGGAACGTTACGAAAAGGTGCATGACCGCCTTCGTTTAGCGCAACGTTGGCGAGAAGATGAAGGCTACGACATGAAATGGCGTCGTATGATTGACCTTTATCGTGGCAAAACCTATTGGGGAGATCGTGACGGGTGGACAAGTGCGCTTAAGACAGATCGCATTTCAGTCAACTTAGCGTTTTCTACTATTAACGTTATCGGTCCTGCTGTTTCGGTAAACAATCCTAAAATAACAGTTTCAGCAAATAAAGAATCAGACGCTGACAGAGCAGTTTTTGTTGAAGCAGTCGTTAATTATTTGTGGAGACATTTTGATTACCGCAAACCATTTAGACGTGCAGTAAAAGATTTTCTTATAATTGGTCATGCTTGGGTTAAAGTTGGTTGGAAATTTGTTGAAGAAGAACGCCAACTAGCTAGTTATGAAATTGACGATGAAGTTGCAAGATCTATCCAAGAAATTGACGAATTTGCTATGGAGAATCCAGCTTTCGCTGGCGACTTGCCATCCGACAATGATGTCATTAGTTCCATCCCGACTTCGGAAATGGTTGTTCTTGAAGACCAACCGTTTGTGGAACGTATCTCTCCCTTCGACATGTTTGTGGACCCCGAAGCTACGTGTTTGGACGATGCGAAATGGATTGCGCAACGAATTGTGCGACCATTGTCTGAGGTCAAAAAAGATAAACGTTTCAAGGGGAGTGTTCGCAGAAACTTACAAGCGGATTCTGGGTTAAAAGTTCGTTGGGAAAACGACACTGAACGTGACGATTACGCAGATCATGTAGACCGTGTTACTTTGTATGAGTTCTACGATCTCGAATCGAACACCATCTCTGTCTGCGCTCACGAAGCCGATGACTATCTATTAGATCCAACACCAATGCCTTATGCATTTGGTCATCCATTTGTGATGATGCGCAACTATGATATTCCAGACATTTTTTATCCTATGGGTGATCTTGACCAAATCGAGTCGTTGCAAGAAGAGTTAAACAAGACTCGTACACAAATGACTAATCACCGTAAACGGTATGCAAGAAAATACCTTTACCATGAACGGTCTTTTGGTCCTGAAGGCAGAGAAGCTTTGGAATCAGACGACGATGGTCGTTTTGTTCCTGTAATTGACGAAAACAGAGATTTAAATTCTGTTGTTACTCCGTTACCGCAGGTTCCTTTAGCTCCTGAAATTTATCAGCAGTCGGGAATCATTGAGCAAGATATAAATACAGTTAGCGGTGTTTCAGAATATTCTCGTGGGCAAATGCCTGAAGTACGACGTACTGCTACAGAAGCGAGCATTATCGCTGACGCAGGTAACGCACGTTCAGCGGACAAGCTCGCAACAGTAGAAATAGTTATTGGTGATGTCGCCCGTCGCATATTGCAGTTAATGCAGCAATATATGACTGCTCCTCAAATGGTGCGCATCCAAGGCCGTGACGCTGAACAATATTATGTTGCCTATACCCGTGACGATATTCTTGGAGAATATGATTTTTCGGTTGAAGGTGGCTCAACGCAACCTTTAAACGAAACAGCTAGAAGGCAACAGGCAATTTCGTTAATGAATGCTGTTGCTCCTCTTGTTGGCAGTGTTATTGATCCGAATGAGCTTGCTCGTTATGTTTTGCAATTTGGTTTTGGGGTTAAAAACCCTGACAAATTTATAATGCAGCAAGCTCCTGCGCCTGAGGGTGGGCCGCCACCTGAGGGTGGGGCACCACCTGAGGGTGATCCTGGTATGCAACCTCCACCGATGAGTGGGGGTATGGGGCCTGGTCCTGTGCCTAATCAAGTTTTTGAAGCAACAGGCGGGGTACCCCCCGAATTGCTTTCGCAACTTCAAAATCAAATGGGTGTGGAGTTGCCTAATCTATAGTGGGACAGTAAGTCCTTAATAGTTAAGGAATAACCGAAAGGATTCCAGTATGGAAACGACGGAACTGAGTAACAGTAATCCAGGAGTTTCAGGAGATAGTTCAAATGGAGAGACCTACTCTGTCAAAGTTGATGGAGTGGAACAACTTGTAAGTTTGGATGAACTCCAAAATGGTTACCAACGTCAAGCTGATTACACACGTAAAACGCAAGAGTTGGCCCGAGAACGCGAGAGATTGGCTCAAGCTGAAACAATTGTGCAAGCATTAGAAACCGATCCACAAAGCGCTATCTCTGCTTTAGGAGATGCGTTTGGAATTGGAGTTGGTATGGGCAACCAAAATCACCAAATGCCAGAAGAAGATTTGGCTGATTTGGACCCTGATGAAGTTCGCTTGCGTCGTATTGAATCTGCCATTGAAGAACAAAATCGAGTGCAAAGACAAGACAATTTACGTCAAGAAATGGATGTTATTCGCGGTAAGTACGAAACAGATATTTCAGAGCAAGAACTTTATGCCCACGCTTTAAAACACAATATTGGCAATCTTGATGCTGCTTACGCACATCTCAACTATGAAAATATGTTGACGAATACACAAGCAGAAGAACAAGAAGCGCAAATTTTGGAAGATAAGCGGAATGCAGCAGTGGTTGATTCAACCCCTGGTTCTACTCCGTCAAATGTTGATCGTGCTGTATCAGCGGTTAATTCTATTCAAGACGCATTTGAACTTGCGAGACAAGAATTAGTCCAATAACAACACGTTAGGAGTATCAAATGGCCGCTGGAAACAGTGATTTTGATGCAATTCTGAGCACAACGCTCAAAAACTACGTACCTAAGTTGGCTGATAACGTATTTACGGCTCGTCCTCTGTTTTATGCGCTTACCAATGGTCAGACCATTCGGCGCATTAACGGTGGTGCCAAAATCGTTGTCCCCATCATTTACGGTACAAACTCAACCGCTGGCTCATATGCAGGCGCTGACACGATTGACACGACTGCTCAGGGCGGAATCACCGCGGCTGAGTACGACTGGAAACAGTATGCAGCTACTGTAACGATTTCTGGTATTGAGGAAGCAAAAAATAACGGCGAAGCAGCAATCATTGACCTTCTTGAAGGCAAGATTATGCAGACCGAGGAAACCATTATCCAAAACATGAACACCATGTTCTGGAGCAATGGCGCAGGCAACGGCGGAAAAGACTTTATGGGTCTTAACGCTCTTGTTGGAACTGGTAACGACGGCCCTGGAAGTTCACTTGCAGGTATTGACGCTACTGACTCCGACAACTCTTGGTGGAGGTCAACACTGACCAACCAAGGCGGTGCCCTTACCTTGGCAGCTATGTCAACGATGTACAACTCGGTTTCAGTTGGTAACGACCAGCCGACAATTGTCATCACTGACCAAGACGAATACGAAAAGTATGAGTCTTTGCTTCAGCCAAACCTTCGGTACACAAGTGCTGAAGTCGCAGATGCAGGATTCCAGAATCTCCTTTTCAAGGGAGCACCGTGCACCTACGACGCAGGTTCCGACGTGGCTGGGAAGATGTTCTTCCTAAACACTAAGTACCTCAGGCTTGTGGCTCATTCAGAGACTTGGTTCCAGCCCACACCATTCGTGCGGCCTACGAACCAGGACGCTCGCTATGCGCAAATCTTGTGCTACGGCGAACTGACTTGCTCCAACCGAGCACGACAAGGCATGTTGTACGGCCTTACCGATTGATAAATTAGAGGTGGGGGGAAATTGATTTCCCCCCACCTCAGAACAGTGGAGTAAGTATGCAACGTGAAGTAGCTTTGGTTTACAGTCGGGACGCAAGACCCGCAGGTTCAAGTGATACACGTCCAGGGCATTACGCACCTGGACAAGTGGCTGGGGCACGAGCCGTGCCAGGTGTTACTGAATTTGTCGAAGAAACCGTTGAAGCATCTTCCGTTGCAGCTTGCTCTGCGACTACTCGCGCAGGAAACGCTTGTAAAGCTCGACCTGTCAGCGATTCAAATCTTTGCGTTGGTCACACTAAGCAAGCAGGGGCTAAACAGTGACTTATACAAATATGACTTTGCAGCAAATTAGAGATCAAGTTCGTAATGTTGTAGACATTGACAGCAGCGACATTAGCGATCAAACGCTTGACATTATGATTGGTCAAGGATTTGACACAATCGTTTACAGCGAAAAGCGTTGGCCTTTTTACGACATCTCAACAACTTTTAATACTATTGCAAGTGACAAAACATACACGTTGGCGCAAATAGCGGCTGCTCCTGACGCTGTTGCGCAAGGTATTAGAGAACTTATTGGCGTAAAAGATGATGACCATGTGATGCAATTCATCGGTAACGATGATGCAGACCACAACTATCCGTTGGACGTTTCTTCTTCTGGTCGTCCTTGGGAATACAGTTTTTGGAATGACACACTTACTTTTTATCCCACTCCTGACACAGTAAAAACTATTTATGTGAGAGCAATTCGTTTTCCAACTGCTTTTGGTTTTGGTTCTGGAGCTAGTGATGTTCCAGATATGCCAAGCGCATTTCATCCGATTCTTGCAACTTATGCAACAGCACGTGCCTACATGCAGCAGGAAGATCCTGTTATGGCGCAACAGTATCAAGCTCAATTCCAAATTGAATTAGATAATGTGGCCCGTCGGTACGCAGACACTCCAGCACCTCAGCCAATGATTGCAAATAGCCGTAAATCGACTCGCTACCTTGCTGGCTTTGGCGCTTTGCGCTACGCCAACACGGGTGGCGTTGAGTGGTAGCAGATGGCTACATCACGTAGGCAATTTTCTCTTGAGGTTTTGGAATCTTTTTCGGGTGGGTTAAATCTACGAAGCGACCAATTCAACTTAGAGGACAACGAATCGCCTGACATGTTAAATGTCACCGTTGATCCTCGTGGTGGCATTCGTATGAGGGATGGGGTAAATCGCAGAAATACAACTGCTTTAAGCCATGATGTGAAAGGCATGTGGGGTTTACACACTGATTCTGGAACCAATCAGCTAATGGTTAATTACGGAACAAAAGTGGCTTATTCAGAAACAGGAAATTTTACAGATGTTACTGGAATCACAGCAAGGACGGATGGGTCTCGTGTTTACGGGATCACAATGAACAATGTTTCTTATGGCGTTAGTTATGACAAGCCGTCTTTCAAATGGACTGGGGCATCGGCTGCGGATCTCGGAACCAGCTTTGGGGCAAGCGGCAATATGCCGCAAGCCCAATACATTGCATTTTGGAACAACTTCGCGTGGGTTGCTAACACCTACGAATCAGGAGCAGGATATAAATCCAGACTCAGATGGTCTAACATCAACGACCCAGAAACCTGGGATACAACCGATTACGTAGATATTGACTTAGGAGAACACGGTGATTTTATTACCGCTCTCGTTCCATCAGGTGACAGACTTTTAATTTTTAAAAACCAAAGCGTTTACGCTGTTTTTGGTTTTGACTCAGATTCATTTCAAGTCGTAACTTTATCGAGCGACGTAGGATCTATAGGGCTTTCATCTGCGGTGAATACGCCATTTGGAACCTTTTTCTGGTATCAAGAAGAGGGTATTTACAATTACAATGGCGAAAATTTCACTTGGGTATTTTCTAAATTAAAACCAGCCATAGACAATGGTCAAATAACTTTTACCACTCCCCCCGAATTGGCTTGGGCAAATAATAAACTTTATGTAAGTGTTGATTGGACAGATGTAAATGGTGGAGTGGCATCCACAACTCGTCGCACTTTAACTTTCGATCCAACTTTGGGTCAAGGTGGAGCGTGGACTATGAGCGATATAGATGCTGGTCCTTTGTTTGCATATGAACCTCCTGGTGGTAGTCCTAGTATTTTTGCTGGTTGTGTGGCTAATACTGGTCGAGTTGTTGAACTCGAAGATGGTCAAAAACGTGATGCTGACAGGTATACGGCTTCAGGGGAAACGCATATTACTTCTTATTTCATAACAAGATGGGTAACGGGGAAAGACCCTATTGTTAAGAAACGTTGGGGTCGTCCTCGTGTCGTCGTGTCTGCGGAAGAGACTTTAACTTTAACGTTTGACATATTTAAAGATTACGATAAGTCAACTGCGACCATTGATGGTCAGCAGTTGAGTGTCACAGGCAAAACGTCTGCTTCTCGTTGGGGCACTGCCAAATGGAATGATGATGACACAAGTTCTGCATTTCAAGCTTTTTGGGATGCTATTGGCCGTGATTTAACAGCGGATGTAAAGAATCTGCCCACACTTGGGACAGGTAGATCAGTAAGTATGAGGATTGATGGTCCTGCTTCTGCTAATTTACATTGGGAAATCAACGCTTTGGCATTCACTTATACGCCGAGGAGACTCCGTTAATGGGAACTTTAACTATCCCGAACTCGTTTACTTCTGGTACAACAATTGTTGCTGGCGATATGAATGCCAACTTTACGGCAGTTAAAAACTATGTTGAAGGCGATGTTTTACAGGAAAGTACAGCTACAGCTAAGGGCGATATTTATGTAGCTTCGTCTAGTGGTGTTGTTACAAAACTTGCTGTTGGTACTAACGATCACGTTTTGACTGCTGCTTCGGGTGAAGCAACAGGTCTTAAATGGGCTGCTGCGCCATCAGATGCGACGAAGATGCCGCTTGCTGGTGGTACTTTTACTGGTTCTGTTACGTTTGATGCAACAAACACGTTTGAGGCAGCAAACACATTTCAGGGTGCTAGTCCGATACTTTTGACGGGTGCTACTACTGGTAATGGGTACGAAATTACGGTTACGGTAACTGATCCTACCGCTGACAGGACGCTTACTTTGCCTAATGCGACTGGGACAGTTGCTCTTACTAGTGATATACCCACGTCTGTGAACGGTACAGCGGGTAACATTATTTCTAATCAGGTCTTTAGCTAAGGGACAGATATGGCGACATATTCAAAACATCTTCTTTCGGGAAGCACAAACGGAAAGAACATTTCTGTAACAGGAGCGAATACGGGTGCTGCGGTAACCGTTCATACAGCAACTTCGGGTACATCTAATTTAGATGAAATCTGGTTGTATGCGGCTAACACTTCTGCTGCTGCAAGTGTTCTTACTATTGAGTTTGGTGGCACTACAGATCAAGACGATCAAATTCAGCTTGAGCTTGCTGCTGATTCAGGGATGACATTGATTATTCCTGGGCTTCTTTTACAGAACAGTTTGGTAGTAAAAGCATTTGCGGCTGACGCAAATGTTATTAACTTAAACGGTTATGTAAACCGCATAACTGCCTAATCGGAGGGTTTGATGTCGTTCCGACAGGACAGAACTAATCCATCTACTGCGGTATCTAATTGGCATGGGCGCTCGGAAACCCCGAAGGGGTGGCCGAGTACTCGTGTTTCTACGTGGACAAACGGTGGACTGTTTGGTGCTGCTGGTGGAACTGGAACGTTTGAACCTATTGCAACAGCTACAGGCGATAATTCAAGTGACACAATTGAGTTTACGTCTATCCCTGATACTTATAGCGATTTGAAAGTTTGGGTTGCTAGGAATGGCAACAGTTTGACGACTGGCGCCGACACTATTGCATTAAGAATGAATGATGAATCTAGTTACAATCGTGAGATGTTAATGATTGCTGGATCGTCACCTGCATGGCAGCAAACAAGTAGCAATAGTGGAATATGGGAAAGCGTTTCAATTCAGGTTTATAGTACTTCTATAGCAGGTTCTATGCCGTCGGTTTATATGCTTGACGTATGTAACTATGCAGGGGGTAGTCACAATAAACCTATGTTTTTCCAAGGTGGAAACCCTAAGACAGCATATGTAAGCAGCAGTTGGGGCGTCGGTATGGGCGTAACCTCTATGAACGCAAGTGCTTCTACTGAATTGGGAGACATAACTAAAATAAGCATTCAAAATGGTTCTACAAGCAAATGGCAATCATCTGACCACGCTACTTTGTTTGGAATTAAGGATTCGTAATGGCAAGAGAAGGCTATTGTCCCATAGCGACAATAAATGGCGGAGATGGGAGTGCAACAGAACTGGAGTTTACGGGCATTCCTAATACTTATGAACACTTATGTTTACGTGGGTTAGTGTCCAGTAGCTCTAGCGATAGTTTCCCTGTTTATTATTTTATGACTTTTAATAGTAATAACACTGGGTATGACGTTTCTGAACTTGGAACTGGTTACGCTGGCGGCTCTCAAGTTGTTTATTCAAATATGAATGGTTCAGCAGGTCCAACGAAGGGTCGTCACGTAAATCCTACGCTTGGCAATGCAGGTAATAGCACTACGCACGGCGCACTTGGTTACGGCTATTTTGAAGCTGAAATTTTTAATTACAAAAACACTAACGCTTACACAAGTGTAAATATTGCTTCTGGTTACGCTACTCAAAACACAAGCGGTGGAACTTTAAGAACCCAAGTACGAAATGGACATGCTGTTTGGCGAAATACTGCTGCTGTAACGTCATTGAAATTTCAGTGGGAAAACTCAGCAGCTTGGTTAACTGATTCAAAAATCACTTTGTACGGGTTTTTAGGAGAGTAGCTATGGCGCAAACTTATGATTTACTTGCTTCAGCTACCGCAGATGGAAGTTCGGGAACTATCCAATTTGATAGCATTCCTCAAACCCACGATAATCTTCATTTTTTTCTTTCTATCCGTAGCACTACTACAGCAGCAAGTACTCAAACTGATCTCAAAGTAACTCCACAAACTAGTTCTCCTTGGAGTAGCAATCTTGCTGCTTATTTCATTAACTATGTAAGCCAACAAGATGTTTCAAATTATTCGAGTAGTACTGGCACCGATAATATAAACCTGATTGTAAGAGTCCCTAATTCTTCTTCTTCTAACTTTGGTTCTACTGCTCAGTACTTTGGTTGTTATCGAATAGATTTTCCTGAATACAGTACAGATGGCATAAACAAAGGTTTTTACATGTACGGGGGAACTATAACTGACGCAAGTTATTTTGGTTCCTCTTCACAAGCAAACGGCAACCTAAGGGTTGTGGCTCCTTTTGTTCAAATGACATTTGAACTTAACAACGGAAACTTTGTTTCTGGGTCACGTATTCGCATGTATGGAACTTCTAATAGTTAGGCAAAATTATGGAAACAAAAATTGTGGTTGATTGTGCAACAGGTATTGCCACTACTGTTGAATTAACTGAAGAAGAAATAGCTCAAAGAGACAAAGATAAAGAAGCAGATTTAGCTGCTCGTGAAGCTGAAGCAGCAGCAGAAGCTCAACGTGCAGCAGATAAAGAGTCAGGTAACGCTAAACTTATTGAGCTTGGTCTAACTGACGACGAAATTGCTGCTTTAGTAGGCTGACATGGCTGTTACGTATCGCCCTACGCACAAGTTTCTGGGACAGAACGGTGTTTCTTTAGAGTATGAATTAAGGAAACTGTCTCAAAAAATTGAAGCTATTAGCGATACGGATAGCGATATTCGTGCGGTTGCTTCGGGAGCTATGGCGATTGCCAGATCTGCCGAGTCAACTGTCAGCGCTACTTCTGCTACTGCAACTACGAATGCGGCAGCAATTGTGGTTAATGCTGCTGCGATTACAGTGTTACAAAACGATCTCGAAGCAGTCCGACTAGGACTTTGGAGTTAAAATGGGAATTTCTAGGGCAGCAGCCGATTACGGCAAAAGCATAAGCGACCAAGCTTTAACGGTTTCGTCTGTCGCTGTGGGTTTAACAGTTCCAGCAGGTTCAGTTGCAGCCATGATTACTAATGGCGCAGAGGCTGTGCGGATGCGGTGGGGTACCCCCACGGCATCTGTCGGGCATTACTTGAACCCTTATTCTGTTGTCGATGTGTATGAATGGGATTTGGCTACTGTCAAATTTATTCGAGTTTCGGCTGATTCGGATATTCATATTACTTACTTCGGTGAGGCGTAATTATGTCGGGTATTAAACGGATAGCGCAACGTGTCGATCAGGTTTCTACTGGCGATATTTCTGCTGTGACCACTACGGCTCCTCTTCAGGGGGGTGGAACGAGTGGTGCTTTGGCGCTTACATTGAACACGCAATCGGATCAGATTGTGTTGACTGGACAGGTGTTTAGCTAATGGCTTATGGTGCGGGAGCAGAAAGTGATAGACAGACTACTTCTCGTGCCGTTTCGTATGGTTACGGGTTGGATGATATTCAACGTGCTCGTGAGAGCACGGAACGTCAATCTGCTTTAGGTAAGTTTCAGCTAACTAAAAAGTTTCAGGATATGGCTCGTTCTATGCCTGGGCGTTTTAATCAGCGTGGAATGATTGATTCTGGGTTGCGGAAGCGAGCGCAAGAGCGCATGGCTGGGCAACGGTTGCTTGAACAATATGGTTTAGCTGCGCAGACAGCGGAGGCTCAACAGCAGTTGGATCGTCAACGTTTCATGCTTGAAGAACAGCTTTATGGTGGGATGATGGATGATGAGTCTGCTGCGGCTTTGCGGAGGTTTAGTGCTGCGCAAACGATTCAGGGGTTGATGCGATAATGGCTACTAGTTTTGATGAGCAGCTTCTTAAAGCTGCTCAGAATGCGTTTGCTAATAACCCTAGTTTGCAGTCTTATGGGACTGTATCTGGTGGTAAGTATCAAACCGTTGGAAGAAATCAGGTTTCTTTGCCTAGTCGTGCAACTGTGTCAAACCTTGAGGGTTTGACTGGTGCTTCTTCGGCTACTCCTACGAGCGCCAAGCCTAGAGGGACAACTGCTCGTTTGGCTCGTTCGCCTGGAGAGATTGATGCTCCAAGTTTTGGTCCTCCTGCCATGAATCCTGAGATGACTTTAAATAGTCTTGGTGGGTTGACTGGTCAATACGGTAGTGATTCGGCTATGAAAAGTCGTGCTGCTATGGAAGATCTTGTGGCGCGCAACCAAGAAACAAATCAAGCTGGCAATCTTGATCGTTTGGTGCAAGCTGGTCTTAACCAATATGGGATTGGGAGCGGAAAATATAGAACAAGTAATGTTTCTGGTTTGGATACCGCTATTGATTTTCCTGAGCTAGCAACCGCAGGAACTCCAACCACAATGGGTCAAGGTGGCCCGACGATGGCGGAGCTTGATTCTCGTGCTTTTGATGCAGCTATGCAAGATGCTGCTGACGGAAATTTGAATGCTATTGAGGAAGCATTTTGGGGTATAGCTAACGCTGAGGAACAAGGCGTTCCTAAGAAAACTCCTGAAGAATTGTGTGCCGCAGCAGGTGGCACAATGGTTAATGGTGTATGCACAATAACCAAAGAGGGAGAACCCGACGAAACTATTGAGCTTCCTACTGGTGGTACAGGTTTTGACGATCAAGCTGCACTAATACAAGAACAACTTGGCGAATTAGAAACAGCAGACTTAACTTCTAAAATCATTTCCCTCATAGATGAAGCTCGCAAGGGTGCGAGAAGTCTTAACGCTGAAACTGTTCGACAAATAGCTGCTGGCTACAATTTGCAAGGTAAGCAAATAGATGCAATAGCGAAAGCTGCTACTGAAACAGTTAAACAAACTGAGAGTATGCGTACTGCGGCTATCGACACTTTGGTGGCCGATGCCGCTACTCGTGCTGACCAAATGGTTGCAGATCAGGCAGCAAATGTGGCAAGCGGAACTGCTTTAGCAGGACCTAACCAGTTGACTACAGAGTTCGCTGAAATTGTTACGCTTACTAACGCTCTTGTGAACTCGGTTGCTGTCGGCGCTAAAAGCTCTATGGGTCGAATTCAGGCTGTGGCTAATATTGCTGCGGCGCAGCGGATGGCTGCGCCTGCGCTTATGATGGCTGACGCTAAAAATGCTTTGGGTGCTGAAAAGTTTGCTTTGGAAGGTCAAGCACAAATGGCTTTACAGCAAACGTTAAATGGCTTGAATGTGCAAGAAAAAGAAATGGTTATGAACGAGGCGTTGCGCATTGAGCAGTTCAATAACAATCGTGATATGGCTTTGGCTCAAGCTCTTATTAATAATGGTATGGCGAAGCTTCAGTACACGATTGAGGAACAACGTCGGGATGAGGATTATGCGCGCAGACAGGCGGAAATAG
>WLWG01000497.1_pt1 | contig 40186 bp, 36 predicted proteins | sample 6712871 | NCBI WGS metagenome assembly WLWG01 (sample SAMN12718693, study PRJNA515312) | sponge metagenome | isolation source: marine sponge | host: Mycale hentscheli | place: New Zealand: South Island, Marlborough, Capsize Point | collected 2003-05-01
ATCTTAACAACCAAAAAAGGCATCATATACAACCAAAAAGGCGGCAAAGAAGTCTCAAAAGGAGTCTAAGAAGGCTCAAAAGGAGTCTTAAAAAACAACCAAAAAGGAGTCTTAAAAAACAACCAAAAAGGAGTCTTAAAAAACAACCAAAAAGGAGTCTTTTATGATTTGTTTCAACGATAATATAAAGCATCTTAACGATCATGTCAATAAATCCGAGAAAAAAAATAAAGATTTTTCCATATCCCATCCAAAACCTAATTATCAAAAAATTCTTAAGACCCTAAAACCTGTTATTGAGTCACCCATAGGGATGGCTGTGCTGTCTGTTGTTCTGTCTTCTGCCTATAGAAGCTCCAAAATTATAGTCCTAGTGCAAGAAGGCATTGCAGACCTTATCATGGAAAAAGTCCCTAAGCTTAAGGCCTACCGTCAAAAAGTATCGGTATTTCTTAAACTTATCGTCAAGGCTCTTGGATGGAGTAGGCAAGAGGCAGTAATTAAATGGACTAAAAAAGGCGTGGTGGTTGAAATAGACGGAAAGGAGATCAAAAAAGTAGAGACAGTGTTGCGTGATGACCTTAGACCTGGTGAGACGATAAAATTTTCTAGGCCCAATCCACAGTATGCAGCACTACAATACATCATAGACCACCCAGAAAAATCAAAGACATACAAAACAGTATGGCTGTATAACGCCTCCAACAAAGCCATTATATTTTTACTTCAAAAGCTAGGTATGTTTCAGCACTTTAATCCAAGAGGAGCAGACATAGGTAGCTACACAGCTAAACATATGAAAGAGATGCTTGCCAAGATAAAATATGTTATCGCAAACATCCAAACCTCATGGTTTGTAAAAAAACTAAACCAAGCAAAGAAAAAATATGATAAGCACCTTCGGGACCTTAGGTCAGAGAAAAAAGCAGACCTTTCCTCCCACCTGAAAAAGTATTACCCTAAAAAACCATCATGGATAAGCCCAAAGGTGTGGATTAAAATAATATACAGCTGGCGATTTCAATTTCATAAAAGGAAAGATAGATACACCACCAGTGAAGTAAAATATTACCAGTACAAGTATGATCAGGCTCTTAAAAAACACCCCCCTCCTTAATAAGCACACTCTACATAAATTAAAAAACATATCTGCCTAAGATCCTGCTACACCGATATAGGCGTTTTTAGCCCCCTAGGGTGGGTTTGGTCCTCATATCTATGTCTATAGCCTGCTGCACTCATATTTACCCCCTCCACCACTCTGAAAAAGGGTTTTATTTTACCTCATATGTCTATTGAGAAGGTTTTCCCGCTAAGTCTTTAACACAAGTACTTTCTTTAGCTATATAGAATATATCTATAAAGAAAGAGATACCTTCCATGGGGGAAGAAAAATATTTACCAAAGCTCTTGAACTAAAAGATCCATGTTGCTATAGTTACCTACGTATTGATGTACTCGCCGACATAAATGCAATATCATAAATATTACAGCACTGGGTAGTGAGGTCACGATCGCTATCCAGAGCGAAATATAGGAGCAGTATAGTATAAATGGGTGAAGAACTTTTGTTAGATGAATTAATTCTACTAAGGTTTGGAGCACTCAATCAAAATATAAAAAACCTAGAGGAAATAATCCAACATGATTTTCAGTATCGTTATAGGCGTTCTCAGACGCAAGTGATAGATATATGTAAACATTACGATACTCAGGCTAGGCATCTGTTTAAACAAATAGACTCTTTTAACGATGATCATAAGACCATCCCACCTAACGTAATAGATAAGATGGAAATATTATACGGCTGCTGTGAAAACATAAACAGCATGATAGATATGATGTACTATGAAGCTAGTAATATATATACACACAGCTACCCTTATGCCATCAACTATGCACTAAAATAAAAACGCCAGTACCTCTTCATATACCACCTTGAATAATGGATCAAAAATAAAATCAGGGTACCCCTTAAAATCAGTGACGTCTAAGACCCTGTCAAATACCTTCTTTGCAAACTTTATCTTCATGGCCTTGTCAAACCCAGTACAACCCTGCGTGAGCTTGGTAGTTAATAATAACACCCTACGTACGTCCTTTAAACATATCGTCTTTCCCACTATCTTTACCACTTTCATCGCCGATGCTTTCACCAACTTAGATGTTACCTTCTTGTCCTCAATAATATCAAAATCACCCTGCGTATCATTAAACGTCTCAGGTAATAACACCGCTAAAGAAAGATCCACCACATACTTAATCACAGGGTCACTAACTATGTCAAAAATAACTCCCTCTGTAATCGTGTGGTCCAAAACATAATTAAAGATCTCCTTAATAAGATATAACTTCTCCTGCGGCCCTATGCTCTCTAACTTACTCTGCTCAATGTCATGCTCCAACCGACCCTTAATCAACCATAGTATCATCGTAATGTCCGATAAACTAATCTCCTCTTCAAACGTCTTGGCTACATGCTGCCCTACCCTCACTATGCATTCTATCCTGTCGTCCCCTAATACATTGGCTATCGTATCGTCTACATTATACATCGCTACCCTCTCAATGTAACTTTCCTTTATGTTACCTTCTTTATTGTCTTCCGTAAAATAACATTCTAACATGAGGCCTCCCTGTGTCCTTTTCTAAATAGTACCACGGAGACCCTAAAAAAAGCTTGACAAATCTAAAAACCTTCATAAAATACTTTAGAGAAGCTTCTTTAGCTACTTTTGTACTTCATCGATACTAACACTAAACACCCCTACCGCATAAGCTATGCTATAACTCTGCCGCCCTACCTATATATTTAGCTCGTACCCCTAAAGTTTTTTACAACCTATCCAGGGCAAACCACCCCCCCCCACTCGGATGTACGCCTCCACTGAGAGGGGCTATATATGTTATAGAAGTGACGGTTAAATGGGGTAAGTACCCCCTCACAAAAACAAAAGGCCCTGACGACCCTAGAGGTAAAAATTTATTTTAAGATGTCCAAAAGTTTAAAAGTTTTTACTTTACAAACATACACATTAAATAAAAAAGTACCCCTTATTAGACACCATAACACTAATAGTACGTTATTAGTGGTGACCTAAATATATATTGGTGCGTGTTAAATCTTTTATAGAAACATGATTGTTACCACATTAAAGTGCAACACTCATTCGCTCAGTAACATTATAGCATGGCTATCATCGATTGAACAGTCTTTTGTTAGCTTGACAAGTCAGCACCGAACCCGCTCCTTTTTCTCTCTGCGTTGTGAGAAGCATTGCTAGGCGAATGGGTGCTTTGTGGATATTTGCCTTGGGGCAAATATTTTGGTATGGGTTAGGGTGGAAAAGAAACATTGATAGTAATGTAAGTAAAGAGTGAAAAAAGCGGTTGTCGTAGTTGGGGGTGTGTTGTGTTGTGGTGTTGGGTGATATGTTGGGTATATAAAGGAGGCCTACGACCACCTTTTACATTGTTAGGAATGAGAGATGGTGAGTAGGCCATGTAAGAGTGTTGTGTTAAGTGGTGGTATTATTCATTCCAGTATCCCTCCCAAGGGTTATCGCTACTGAACCAGTAAGTAAGTAGCATAGCAGCGAGGATAACATTAGTGATGGCTAGGTTACCGACGATCATATTCTTAAAGGTAAAGTAAGAGAGAAAATTCTGATAATAATAGAGGGAATCATAATACATGATAAGCACCTGGGTATTTAAGGGTGATAAGGCCTTGTATAGAGATGATGAGTAGAATTAGTGTAATAGCTAGTAAGCTAAGAAGGGCGAGTTTAGGGAAGAGACAACAAGTGTGAGGTATGTAGCGGCAGACATAAGTATGAGTAGGCGTTTTGGGGTTAATCTTTTAAAAGAAGCAGCCATACATTGATTTGTGGATTCTTTTAATAGTGATAGGTTTAAATGTAATACTTTATGTTTATTAGTATAGTTTTCTGATATATATAATATATCTTTTATAATATTTACTTTATTAGTAGGTTTCATGGTTCCCTCCTTGGGTTTGTTGATTACATAATAGTAATCATGGCTTTATTATATAATATATGATAATAATAAGCAAGTAAAAAGATTATTATTTAGATGATTGATAATAATATAAATATATTTTTATTAGGTGGTGTAATAAAACTATATAAAGGGGTGGGGGAGGTGTTGATATTCTGGGGTTTGTGCGGTATATAGCGTATAGGGGGCATTAATTATGATAATTGGTGAGCTAATGCCACATATAAGTAGATGTGGTGTAGACATAGTATATAAGCAGCATATTTTAAAGAAGTGGGAGCATAAGAGGATTGATGAGTTTGCTGTTATATGCATCCTTTTAGACATATCTAGGCAGCTACGGCATGAGAAGATGAAAGATAGTCAGCGGGTGAGTGAAGCGTTATATAGGTTCCACCATATAATGTTTGTTACGGGTAAGCATAAGATGCATAAATCCTTTAATAACATAAGTCATTTGCTGGTAGAAGTGTTTACCATACTATTTATATTTGATAGAGATGATGTATATGATGTAGCAAGTATGTATATAGATTATTATAAGAAGATACCAAGAAAGATACCAAGATCTTTTGTAAGAGATAGTGCTGGTTATATCTTAAGACGAATTGAATATGATCTACTCACATCTGGAAAGGATCTCAAGCTAAACATAACTAGTTTGCTATTCTTTACTGTTGGATTAGAAGAGCATCTTTCTTTAAGTAGGTATGAAAAGATGAAGATATTATCAAAGATACTGCAAAGATGTGTAGAAAAAGCAGATTTAGATGTAGACAAAGAGATGATGCAAAAGATGATGCATTATTTTGTTATTGCATACTTTCATTCCAAAGCTCAATAAAGAGAAATGTTTTTATTAATAGTGTGATGGTCTATACTGGCTATAGTTCTAATTAAAATGGAGGTGAACTTATGATGGGTAAATTAATATTATTCTGTGTGTCTTGTGCTAGTGTTATATGTGGAGGCATTGATTTTAGGTGTAACAATTGTCATGCTGTACATGTTACCGAGAGTTCTAATGTAGAAACCACTACTGGTACATGTGGACCTTGTAAGTTGTTACAAGACCTTAAACCAGGAAGCAGCACTTACTCAAAATTGATAGTTGAGATGTCCAACAGACAACAAGTCAATGGTGAAGACGTACTAGCGGCATGTATTGTAGATATACACTGCTCTAAGTGTGGAAGAGTATACATGACTCATACAGATGTGGATTCTATTCGTAGTTTATGGGGAAGTCACAGCTCTAAAACTTATGGTATCTGTGAAAGATGTGCAACTTTACATGAAGAAAGACCAGTCATTGGCTAAGTCTATAAAAATCTATTTTTGGGATTAGATGTTGAATATTGATGGGCGTTGCCTTTTCGATAATAATTATCTAAAAATTTAACATGGTCATAATGCGGTGATGTTTTTTGCCGCTTGACCTCAGCATCTTCTTCAAAAGGATCTACACCTAGTCTACATGGAAATCTAGAGTGCAGAGCATATCTTATAGCATCCATGCAGTGATCATATTTCTTGAGTACTTTATCCTGCTCATGCTTGGCACTTAATTTGTCTTCTGAGTTGGAACAAAGATCCCATTGGTAGGACCCAAATTCCCTGATGGTATTCTCACAATGCTTTAAAACAAATAAAGAACCCATGCTAAGGATATTGGATACTGTTTGTATACCAGCAAGCACATCGTTATCTGATTTGCATATATTAAAATCAAAGCGTCTAAGTTCATCTGCTACCACTGGAGCTGATGGATCGATATACATTTCTAGGTCTGCATATTTTAAGTAGCCCCATTTCTTGTTAATTTCAAAAGAAAAATCAGCGGGAGTAATACGATGGGTTGAATCTCTAAGATCGAAGTATATCTCATCTTCTATCCATATTTTATGACGAGAGGCTCTGTTATATGCTATGAGGATAGCTGTAGAAGGGTTGAAACTACCCCAATCAACACCAACTAAGTATCCCTCAGCTTTATCATTTGGCTTAGAGGCAAGTACATGTAGTTCTGTAGCAAAATTATATACTAGGCCTTGCATTTGTACCCATTCCCCTAGGATAAATCTCCTAAAAGAGAGTTCATCTGAAGATATATACTTAGCATATTTAAGTTTTTCTTCATCAGACATCATGGGATTATCGTTAAGGGAGAAGTGTACGGTCTGAAACATGTTTTTAATGTGATTGGGGGGGTTGATGATCTCATGTTGCATCCAATGTCCAGGTATTGAGGCGTTGGAGGTAGCTAAGAACCATGAGCCTGCAGCTGTGAGTCTTGTTTGGCATTCGTGGTATATTAATGCACTAGCTTGGCTCAATTCATCGAAATATATACCCTTGAGTGTTGCACCACGTATTTTAGAGGTAAAATCGGTGCTGTATGTGGCTAGTAAGAAGCATTTCACTCCCCCTACGGTTACATATCCATGCCTTTCTAGTGTTTTTGTGATTACCCTGCCTCTGCCTGCAACTTTAATCAGAGCGGGAAAGATATTACGGTAGAAGGACCTGGAATCTCTACAGCATATAGCTATGTCCCCAACTAAATCTTTAGATAGATACATTAATAAGCAAAAGGCAAAGGCACTAGCGTAGGTTTTACCACTTCTTGTTGCCCCTAGAAAAAGGATAACCTTTTTCATATCTTCGGGGTTGGTATGCACAATATCGTGTATTACCTCTACCTGCTTAGGGCTAAGTAATCTAGTTTTTATTGCTTTTTCCAGTCCAGCATTAAACGCACCATGTGTTTTGCGATATTTATCACAATACTTGGTGTAATTAAACGCATCTGGATCGATATCTAGCATTATTTTTTAGACTTGGTGGACCCTTTTTTGCTACCGAATTCTTCTTCTAATTTCATAAGGTCACCGATAGTTTTAGATGCTTTTCTCATCTTATCTAATCTTGTTTTGCGTCTCATGTCTATTTCACGATCTTCCATTATGTCTATTTTGCCATCTAAGCTTTTATCATACCCAGAGAGGTGTAGGACTTGTTCTACAAGGTCTTCCCTACTCATGCCTGTTTTGTGGTGTTGGAATTCCACAACATTTTCTAGGATTAGGGCAGCATCTTTTATAGATAGATATTCTTTGAGTATTTCTTTTTTAGATTTACCTATAGTATTACCAGTAGCCCATTTGTAAAAAGACATAAATCCTGTTTCTATTAACCCATTATCTTCTACGTCTACAAAGCCTTTGCTGCTGGCTACAGTCTTCTGTACAACCTCAATTAGGGATTCTTGATGTTTTTTGTCTGTTAATGCCTCACAACCAGACATCATCAATCCTGAAAATATGACAACAGCAGAAAGTCCTAAAAAAAATAAAATACCAAATACGCTAGACTCTTTTTCTTTTAAAGATTTCATCTTATTTATAAATTTTTTTATTTTTTTCATACAATAACTCCTGTTTAGTAAATAAATATCAAAAATTGTTTTAAATCTAAAGGTGAAAGAACCTTTTTTTAAGTGTGAATATTTTACACCTGTGAAAAGAAGCCACGGGCTGCCTTTCGCATCTTGTCATCGCTAGGTAATAGAGTTCTTTTTCTTCATTCATTAACCTGTCTATCTTCCTTAAAAGCTTTGGATCTATCTCTACAGAGTCTAGTTTGTAGCCTACCACACATCGTTTGTTATAAAAGCCTTGCTTTAACACATATGGAGCAAGAGAGTCATAGTGAGCTTCTAGAGAATGGTGTACAAATGCTTTCACATCTTTTTCGGGGATATCTTTGCTAATTAATTGACTGATCACCTCTGATCTAAAGCTATGTGGGGTTATGTTCTTTTTTGTAGAGATTTTTAATATTCTTGTTAGATATTGAGAAAAAGTCACTAGCCTGTTGGGAAATTTTTTTTCATCGATTCCAGGGAAAAGGACATATTCCGTACTGTCCCATGATTTTTCCCAAATAAGTGCATGATGTAAAAGTAATCTATGTATAAGTTTTTGTCGTGTTGGATCCTGGAATGATATTTCTACGAATTGTATTTTTTTGCTAAGTTTACCTTTGAACTTGCAAATACGTATATTAATTTTGTTTAAGTCAGTTGGATCATGAAAAGTTATATCACACCATCTGATACCGCATATAGAGGCTCTTCTCATGCCTGTGCCTATTGCTATTAGGTTGAAGAGTAGGCTTGCACGAGCAAATTTAACAAAAATATTGGTCTCTGACAAAGCAATTAAAATATTATATCTGGATACTAGTTCTAATTTCTGTACTTCTCTTGGAGCATTAATAATTTTTTTTATTGTTTCGTTAAGTATTAAAGTTTTGTCCGCAGGGCCCAGACAGTCCTTTTGCCTCCTGTAAGGCTGATAATCTTCTATATAAGCAGAGATCATGTCATCTATTTCTTGTGATCTTTCTTCGCTGATGCCTTCAAGCATCTTTATAGTGTGTATTACAATATGAGTAACATATGAAGGGTGACAGTTATTTTTAATTTTACATTCTAAATGTTTTTTTAGGCTGTCTCCATTTATAGGTAGTTGTTGTGTATTGCACCATTTTACAAAAGATGCTTGTATATATGCAATTTGTTGCTTATATGCCTTGGATAATGGCTTTCTTTTCTTGTATTTCATACAATATTCCTCATATGCTTATCGTGTCATTGCCATTTTAGCATATAAATGCTAAAAAAACATCGGAGGAAGCAAAAAATATAAAAAAAGGATTTTATGGATATATCTGATAAAAAAATAATCAATGCAGACATTGGACCCGTACAGTCTGCAACTGAAGAAACGGTACGTACTCAGGTTAAAAAACTTTTTCATAAGTTGGCTGAGTTTCAAAAAGAATTAACCATTATACCAGCTGATAAAAAAGTATCTTTAGGTAGGGGTGGGTATAATTACGCTTCTTTAGCAAGGGTCCTTATGACCATCAAGCCTGTACTTCATAAGGTAGGGTTAGTGTTAAGCCAAACAGTGGATTGCCAAGCTGATGAAGCTAGTAGTAAGACAAGATGCTTAGTGACTAGTGCTGTGATGGACAAGGATACAGGGCGTCAAATAATATCTACGTATAGTTCCTATGCCAAAACGGCTCATGAAGTTGGAAGCTCCATAACTTATGGTCGTAGGTATACAGCATGCACTTTGTTAGGTGTTGTTGGTGATGACGATCTTGATTGTCAGCCTCTGCATGAAAAAAAAGAGATAGAGATTACAGAGATACCTAGATCTTCTTTGCAGGCAGCTCTTAAGGCTCATGTCAAAAAAATAGTTGAAAAACTAAAAGCTGAGGATATTAAGGTAACAGAAACCGATATAGCAAAAATATTAAAGTCTAAATTTATGAAGAATTTAATGGAAATGCATAAATATTGTGTTAAAGCAAGTATAGACATATCTGAATTTAAGGAAGAGGCTCAAAGATTTTTAGAGTCTAAAAGTACTTAGATGGTTTCACCAAGCTTAGCTAGGATTTCCTGCTTGAGTTGATTTATTTCATCCTCTTGTGGATTTTCTTCCTTGGAATCGTCATGCTGCATTAGATGGATGAGTTTGCCAATTTCGGAATAAAAGCTCTTTTCATCTCCACTGGTGAGGTCTCTTTTATGCAAGGATAATAGAGATTGAAATAGAGAAGAATTAAAACCGCTGCTACGTTTTGCAGCGGACCTTGCTGCACTCATTAACTCAGTTATGGCCTTTTTTAGTGAAAATTCTATAGAATGTAGGTCATGCAGGGTTATTTCTGAGGACATAATTAGCTGTTTTACATCTCTCCACGCATAAAACCTATCTTTTTCCTTGTCATACAGATGGAAGTCTATACCTAAATTACCTCTTTTGATGAAGCTGTTAAAATGAAATAGAAGTATTTGTTTTTCACTTTGGTTTTTAGGTACTATCTCTTCTTCTGCTTCTTCAAGTGTAATAGCAGCTTTTTTTCTTCTTGGCATCTAGAATAGGTCGTCTTGAGTTGTTTCTACCGTTGGTTCTTGAGGTTCAATAGTCTCTTCTTCACTATTTTCTGCTAGCTGTTCCACATCAATTTTTTGAATGGAATAGCCTCTACATCTGATTTTTATGGCTCTTTCTTGCCCCTCTTTAAACTCTGGAAATTCTTTAAAGTTAAATGGTGTGCATGTTAGCACAACAAAATCTTTATATTTTAGTTTTCCAACCCAATGATATTTCGTTGCGTCGAAATTACAGTAGTAGAAAAATGTTGTTCTAGCACGATCTTTACCGCCGTTTGATAAAGTGAATGCTTTTTGTTTTATCTGCACTGTATAATACGAATTATTATTATAAATTGCAGAAATATGCCCGTGCATTGTGATATTTATGTTTGAAAACGCCATGAAACCTCTCTTTTAATATATTATTTAAGTTTTTCTTTAATTTGTGTCAAATTAACTAGTGAATTGCAGGGTTATGGAGATATTTTGATTGATATTAGCTGTAGCCACGAAAAATAGGAGTGCTCTTGTGATATTTACAGAAGTGAAATCATTAACTTTAATTTGCACAAAGTTTCGAACATAAAATCTGGCGGTATTGGCGGTAAACCTCATATTTAAATAATCTGTATCATTAGTAGAAGAACCAAAACCTAAATCTGCAGCATAAAGGCTTATAGATCCAGTTGTGTTGAGCCTGATATTTAAGTTTAGACCTTCATTACTATTATTATTCCCATATTTGGGATGCCACTTAAGCCAATCCATGTTTATTAAAAGGGGTGTAGTCGCATAGTTGAGGGTGCTATCTACTGCGTTAGCATTTAAGGTTGTATGCTGTGTTAGGTCGGGTTCTGGTGTTACAGCGGTGCCTCTAAAAAAGGCAGCTCCTATTGATTTTTTAACAAAGAAGTTACTGTACAGGGAATTTGTTGCATCTACTAGTCCTGAAAACATATATCCACTAAATATAGGTACAGGAAAAGCATTAGTTCTAGCTATTGTTTTAGTACACATAGCCGCAGCGTTAGTAGTAGCTGTGTTTAATGTAAAAGTCAGGGCATCTGCAGAGCTTGGCTGAAAGAATGCTACAGATGGCCCTGAAAAGAAATTTGCTTCACTGGTTAACGTTAAATCAGAAGGCGTCACGGTAATATCAGTATTTTTGTTGTTAAAGGGAGTGAGTAAATCTGCTGTTTGCTCTTCTATAATATTAGGTACGAAATATAATTTTGTCAGTCTGTTGATATGAGGTTGTGTTAATCTAAAGAGAAAATCTGCTGTTAAGGTATTACCATCTGCACTTACTTCACGGTTAGTTAAGCCCAAAAAAGCATCCCCTGAAAAAAAAGTTTTATTTATAGCAAAATCTTCAGAAGATGAAGTTCTAGTTTGAGAAATTGTTATTTTAAAGTACAGGTAGCGGTCAATAGCAATTCTTTTAGACATAGAGGTGTAGATGCCAGTATTATCCCATAGTGCTCTTTGCAACACTTTAACAGTCTCTTCTGTACTATCAGATGTTATGTTACCTATATTTAAATTAGATATTTGAAATGTTGTGTTGTCTGGTATGCTAACTTGGTTTCTAGAAGAACTACCACCAAAAATCAATGCATTAGCAAGTTCTCTAGCTTCGGCTAAGCTTTCTGGTGGAAATCTGGGAAATTTTTGTGTCATTCTGGAGCCTGCGTTATTTCTATTACTGATGATACTGCTGTTTCAGTAGATGGGACTAAAAACATAAGCATACCTTCCCAGCTGCCTGTAATACTGGTACCTCTTCGTACTGTTTGGAAATTTCTGCAGGTGAATCTAAAGTTATTTTGATCCCCTAAAGTCAGTGTACTGTATGCTTTTCTTTGTATAACGTGTATCTCATTGCTAAGGTATATGTGCCTGTGTCTGTAGAACTCACATACATAGATTTCACTAGCACCTGAAACTAAGGCTATGGTTAGATTTGTGCTTGTATCAGAGGGTTTATTTATAGAATTACTACTAGAAATTAGCCAATCTGTATCGAAATTAGTCTGTGATGTAATAACGGGGGTACTGAAGTTAAGCACGCTGTCCTCGACAGTATCCAGGCTACTTTGTATTTTGCCGTAAAAATAGTTCAGAGGCATTTGGTGCTTCATAAAAAATAGGTTGTAATTTGTAGTAGTAGAGGGTATGCCTCCGCAGTAATAAGCATTAAACAGGGGGGCTTGGCTTGTAGGGGGGCCTACAGTTTTTGCTCTATTTCGAAACACATTTACTAATCGGTTAGCACTAGCGTGATTTAACGTAAATCTAATTTTTTGATTCACTGGATTGTGATAATTAGAAACACCTGAGTCTATTTTTACTTCATTGAGCAGAGTTATGCAGTAAGGTGAACCTCTAAATCCTTGAACTGATGCACTGGGAGGCGTCGTTCGTCCTCCCCATATATAGGTAAATCCTCTGATCAACTCAAAATAACGAAATCTTGGTTGTGAATCTATCAATTTCGGGCTTATGCGTAATACAAAGGATATAGAGTAAAATGAATTTCCAGAAACTATAGTTGTTCCTGCATTAGTGTATCCTGCAAACCTTTCTGCATCCGTGAACTCTGGATCAGGGTTGGGGAGTGCAAAAAAGTTATTAGATCCAATACGAGGATAGATACCTGGTATAAACATAGGATTGGAACCAACCTGTCCTTGTGATCGGATATCTATACGAAGATACATATGTCGATCTAAATGCATTTTTTCAAGGGTAGATATAAATGCCCCTCTATTGTGCCATAGTTTTCGCTGTTTATTTTGTAGCTCTCTGGAACCGTTACTTATATTCCCAATTTCAAGTTCGGTTGTAGCAGGGTTTGTAACGATATTGAATGTAGTACCAACAGGAATAGTAGTTTCTAAGGATGTAGGGTTGCCTGGATGAAGCGTATTAGCAAGTATAGTTCTAAACCCCGCTAATATATAATCTGGTAGTCTTATATCTCTTTTCACTATTGTTTTTTTAACATGTTTTTAGTTTTTAATAAATTAACTGTAGCTTAAGCTAAAATTACTTCTATCTGTTGTATTAGTACTAGGGAAAAGAATCATCATACCTCTTGTTATTGTAACGGTTTTTGCTGTTCCCCTAGTCAAAGTATAAAAACCTCTGCAAAAAAACCTATTGTTTGAGTAGTTTGGGGTTGTTGCCCCTGCAATGTTAACATAGGCTGCTAGGTTAGCACTAGGCGTAGTTCCATAGTCTAATATATAGCAAGTAGAAGCCCCCGAAGTGAGGGTGATACTAAAAGTAACCCCTGGGTTTGTTTGACCGCTGTTAGTATACCTAGGCATTATGGCTGGACAATCTAAATCGATGGTTGAGGTTAAAGAAGCAGCACAGGTTAGTGAAGTTTCAGCATTTGGATCAGTTTCTCCAGCAGCATCTATTGACGTAGCATACGTAAAAGAACCAGGAATATTTGCTTTAAAGAATAGCTTGTCGTAATTAGTTGTAGCCACAGCAACTATACCACCATAATATCTAGCTGCAACAAAGGTTGGTACATTCCAATCTGGATTAGCAGCGTTTGTCCTTGCTGGATGTCGTGATAACATTGCCTTAGGGTCGTCTGTTAAGATGAAAAATGTTGTGGTTGTACCCGTAGGCGAATGAAGAGGTGCAGAGGGTCCACGTGTCATATTACATGTGCTAAGCACTTTCAAATTTGATCTGACTCTAGCACCAGCACCAAGCACAACGCTTCTTGACCCAATTTGGTGTTGTTGTATTCCAGGTGGATACAAAAATCTACTTAACCTATTGATATGCCTTTGATCTATTCTAAAAATAATAGTAAAATCCGCAAATGAACTGCCGCTTCTGCTATTTATAGCTCTGCTAGTCAATCCAATTAAATTTTCCCCGCCCCATACTGCATATGGAAAAACCGATTCAAGGACTGTTGCCGCATTTGAAGTTCTGGTGTTAACTTCTATGTTTAATGATAGGTAGAGAAATCTATCTAGAGCTATTTTTCTTGCTGGGTCCACGAAAGCACTGCGATCTACCCACAAAGCAAATTGTCCAGGAATAAGATTTCCACGATTAGCTATTGCCTCACCAAAACCAAACGAAGGACTACCTTCACCCACGTTTACTCCACGAGTGTCTACCTTAAAATAATCATCTAGACGAACAGTTACAGTCTGGCTCCTCAATGTAGGTACTGAATGAGTATCAATAGTAGCCTGTAATAGATTTCTAATCTCTACCAGTACAGATTGGGGTAATTCAATATTATTTTCTGCCATGTGGATTTATCCGTTGCTTGGTGGTTTTACATACATTATCTCTCTAAATATAGCATTACCATTTTGGTCAAAACCTTTATACACAAATTCTCTTGTATCTACATGATTTATGGAAGGATCTTGTAGTGCTTTGGGTGGTAAAAGAAGAAACTCAGATCCCACAACAGGGACAAAATTAATAGTACCCGTTGCCGCTTCAGTACCTGTAGTTGTACCTTGTTCGTTAAAAACTAACCTCAAATGACTGCACTCTGTATCACTAGAGGTTGGCACTCTATAAATTCTGAAAACGTTTTTATTTAATTCTAAGCATGGTAAAGCCATAATTTCTCCTTGGTTTAAACTTGCCTTATCTCTATAACGCTAGAGGTTGCGGTTTCTGCTGTAGGAACAAGAAACACTAGAGATGAATTTGGACCTACATTTATATATGCGGCTCTTCCCCTAGATATAGTTGTAGCATTGCTAAAGCCAGCTAGGGAAGGAAAATTAAGCGTAGATTTTTGGTCAGAAGTTAAACTGCTATAACTCACATATTGTGCGTAGTATATAGATTGCCTCTCTTCAAAAGTAATGTTTCCAGCAACCACACTTAGCGTACTGGCCCCGCTTACCAAAGTTATTTGTAGAGATATTACAAGGCTGCTGCTTCCTCGTACAGTGTTTGTCGGTAGCAAGACAAATCTTTGAAAAGGCACACTACCTGTTGGCGGTGCTGTGGTGGCAGTGCTAAAATATATTGAAGGGTAGTTAATCACATTAAAAAATTGTGATGCAAGAGTAGTATTTGTAAAATTAACTGTACCGCAATAGTAGCCCTTTTCTGTTGAATAGACTCTATTAGAAGCAGCGTGGTTTAATGTGCCTCTTAGTACTGTAGAAGATGGGTGCTGTAAATCATAGGCTGGACTATGACTCACACTTACTTCGTTGAGTGTTCGCATTCTATAGGAAGCCCCATATCTCCTTTCTGTAGATCCCTCAGTAGGAGCCCAAGAAAAAAAACGCAGCACCCCGTCAGAAAGGTAATAATCAAGTATACGATCTCCTGCAGCTAATTGGTTCATATGAACTCTATTTATGTGAAAAAAAGCAGAAATTGTATAGTAAGTGACACCATCAATTGTTTCAGTGCCTCTGTTAATATACGTAGGTACAAGAGAGTCGTAGGAGTTAGTTGAGTCAATTCTATGGCCTAGCCGAGGATAGGATCCAGGTAACGTAGTAGAAGATGATGTAGTACTAAATTCAGACCTAATGTCTAGCCTGAGATGTAGTTCTCTATCAAAATAAATATTCCTTAGTGGATCTAAGTACCTTCCCATATCATCCCAATAAAGAGCTTGAGATCGCTTGAGACTGTCTGATCCAGTGGTAATGTTGCCTACATTTGTGGATGGATGTACTGTAGCACTAGCAACTCTAGTATCTATATTAAATTCGGTACCCGCTGGCATTGTGAATCGTGCTCTGTGAGTTACACTAGAAATAGGTTGGAGCTGGCTGTCCGCAAATTCCCTAATTTCTTTTGCTAAGTCTAAAGGTAATTTAGTATACTTTCTCATACTAACTCCACTTGAAAGGTTGATGATGTTGCTGTTTCTGTAGATGGGATCAATATAGTAAAAAATGCAGTGTTACTATTAGTAAGACGTCCAGTTGAAGTAGTAACGCTAGAACCTCTAGTTATTAAAGCACCGGTCGTATTAGCAGCGGCCGCATAAACAGAAGCAGCTCCACTTACCAGAGTTAGTTTATATTGTTGTGGGAAAAACAATAGGTCAAAATCAAAACTTGTCGGTGCAGGGGTGACTAAAGCTGTACGTACTCCAAACGTAAAGCTTACCGCCGTATTCAGAGTGGTTAGTGCACCTGATTGTCTCAAAAAATAATCACTGTAACCAGCTGCTGTATCAGGGATACCTCCACAATAATAGAAAGAGCCCAACGGACCAGAATAATTGGAAGATCTAGAGAAGGTGTATCTATAAATTCTGTTTGCAGACCCATGGTTTAAGGTGAACCTAAATGGTGTAGTGGGCTTTTTTTCAGATAAGGCATCTCTATCCACAAAAACATCGTTTAAGGTTTCTGCTGAAGTTATTATACCACCACTATCACTGATGCTAAAAAATTTTGTGCTACCAAATGAGGCAATACTTGTTCTATAATCATCTATGGTCATCTGACGCCAAACCTGAGATGTACGATATAGAAAATTACCTATGCGTATCGATCCATTGTTTAATGCTATTACGCTATTAGTCCCCACAACAGGAGCAGGTATTGTTCGGACTACGTCAAGGGGTTGTTCTGTTGTGTCTATTGCCCTGATAGTTATCTTCACATAGAGGACCCTGTCTACGGTGATCTTACTAAGCTCATTAGTAAAGACTCCATGACGACCCCAAAAGTTAGATTGGGCTTGACGTAGCTCCCTTGTGCCATTGGTGATATTGCTTAAATCTTGGACAAACACGGGCTGATTGGGGTGTGTTCCTATATTAGCACCCCGCTCAATAGAAAAGGTGGTTCCTTTGGGCATCAAAAAGCCAAGCTCTGTTTTTGTTCCAGGGAAATTTCCTAACACCTGGTTGTATATTTTTCTAACTTGAGATGCTACAGTGCCATGTAATCCTATATCTCTTTTCATTCATCCTCCCTGGAAATCTCTATAACGCTAGAAGTTGCCGTTTCTGTCATTGGAACAGTAATCATTAGATATGCCCCACTTGCATTAGCATCCAAACTTTTAAATGAAAATGTATTGCCTCTTGTAATCCGTGCCGATGAAGGGATATAAGTTGCGTTAATTTTAGGTGAGCTAGAACTAATAGATGTACTATATACTATTCTATCTAGCACCCACCTCTCATTAACCCTGCTAAAACCTCTAGTTAAGACATGTATGGCACTAGCCCCACTTACCAAGGTGATATTATACGTAGCTATATTAGTTCCTGTATTGTTCAGCAATATGGGAAAATCTAAATCTACATCGTCATTGTCGGAATCATCAATTGTGATTCTGTTATTACGCCGAGCGAAATAGAACAATGGAACAGCTTGTCTAATGAAATAATCGCTATATCCTGATGTTGTTGTAGGGATGCCTCCACAAAAGTACACCGCCTGACCCTGAGCATCTAAACTAAGAATTCTATTCGCAGACCCATGGTTTAAGGTGAATCTAAATGGTGCAGTAGGTTTTTTAATGCTAGCAGGGCCCAATTCAACATTAACTTCATTTACAGAACTTAATTTAAATAAACTTGTGCCTGTTCTCCCATAGGTGATTGGTGTTTTATACAATAATCTATCTGTTACCATAGATGTACCATCCATGTGGCTTACTTTCCTATAGCTTGTACCATCTACAGTTGTACTACCTCTGTTTTCAAAAAAGACACCTGTCTGCAGGTTATCAAAGCCTTCTTGGTAGGGGTCTCTGGTGGTACTTAAAGAATGCACATCTGATCTAATATACAGTAGCCTATCAAATGAGATGTTTTTAGTCGGATTATTTCTTATCCCGTGGTTTCCCCAAAAGTTAGATTGAGATTGGCGTAGTTCTTTTGTGCCGTTGGTGATGTTGCCTACGCCTTTATTAATAGAAGTTAAGAAGATAGTGTTACGGTCAAAACCAAAAGATGTATTTGCGGGCATTGTAAATCTTAAGCTTGAGCCTAGAGCAAAGTTTCTACCAAAGCTATCGTCGACCAATTCCCTTAGCTGCGTTCCAAGGATTCCCTGCAAAGAGATATCTTTTCGCATCTAATCCCCCTATACATCCACAGCTTCTAGTCTATAGATATCTCCGTCCATCAAAGTTGTAACACCACTTGTAGCTTCAAACCTATCTTCATTGATAATTTCTGATTGGTCTATGCTAAATATCGCTCGCCGATTTGATACTAATCTAAAGGTTGGCAACGTTAAAGTTGTTGTGACACTAGACCTTTGTCTAGTTAACCTTAAATTGACAGTGCCGTCATCCATTAAGAACCTATTAAAGTCGGAAGCTTTAACTGATATTCTAAAGTTGTGCAGGTAAGAAGAAGGGTCCAGGTCATCTAATTCAAATCTAAACGATTCAATTCTTTGGTTACCCCATGCTGCTGCTACAGGTATTGGGTCTTCTATTGGTCTTAGTACCGTTGGTAGTAGCTCTGTAGCTCTTACAACAGCTCTTTTTTGACGTGTAGTATCAAAAGTTAAATTATTGACATCATCAGTGACAACGGTGTTGACTACTAGTGTGCTACCAGCAACAGCATCTGCGGCTGTTGCAGTACGTACTGCAGCATAAGAGCCCGTTGATGCAAATGTTATATCAACAAAACTTGTATCCAAGAGTTCACCTCTATGCATAACAACTAATATATCATTAGCAACTACTGATATAGTTGTAGTACCACCATTTTGTGCTGCTGCCCATCGACCAATTCTAGTTGCCGAAGCAATAGTTCCCGTTGCTACGTTAGGTCTCCATACCTCTACTATAGTTGCAGCATTAACTCTAAATGTCATCGTACCTGTACCTAAGAAAATGTTAAAGCTATTGCTTGCAGTGTACCCACTAGCAGTAGTAAACCCTAAATGATTGACTTCTGCTGGGGTCAAGGACCTACTACCTAGTAAACTAACCAGTGCTGAATCTGAACCTAAGCTTAAATCATATGATGAACCTACGATACTATAGGTTTGAGAGGTTAGAGTTTTTGTAAAGCTAGCCGCCGTTCCTGTTGATAGTTCTTCTCCTGCCCATCGTCTCACTGTAGGTGTACTTATAGTTGTTGTAGAACCAGCTGGAACCTTAGCTGTAGTAGCCGTGCTTTCAAAATTAGGCATAACCACATCAACCAAATTATCAGCGTTAGTTGTTTCCATGGTATGGGCAATTAGACGATATACATCACCTTGCGTAGTTGCATTTTCTGAGGATAGACCCTCATATCGACCTTCTAATATTAATTTATTGAAGTTTTCATCTGATACAGTATTGGATGGGATGCCTGCATAGGTGAAAGTTGGTAGCGTTAATATTGCAGTGACATTACCACGTCTTCTTTCTAATCTCAAATTTAATTTATTATCTGAATTTAAATATTTATAGTAATCACTTTCTCTAATAGAAATTCTAAAGCTATTATACAAAGCACTTGAATCTGCAGTATTAACAGTAAATGAACTCTCTTCAAAGCGTCTTCCAGCCCAACAAACAGATAACACTTTATCTTGTATGCCTGTAGCTACTAAAGGACTACTAGCTACCTTTGGTATGAAAGATGCCTTCTGTCTTGCACTGTCAAAGGTGTACTGTGATAAGCTTTCTGTTACTGTATTTGTGCTAGAAACAGTTCTACCAGGTACCGCTGTTACTGCTGTTACTGCCGTTGTGTAGGCATAATTTGCAACCTGACCAAATGACATTCTAATTTCAACTGGAGTGCTATCAGTGGTTGCAGTTATATTCGTAGGTACTACTAGAATATCACCTGTAGACACAGTAACACTCATAAATCTTGGTAAAGAACTTCCAGCACCGCCTAAAACAGTTTGATGCACCATAGTAACACTAGTAAATATTCCAGATGTGTTGTTAGGTCTCCATATCTCTATAGGCTGAGGTGTGTTGATAGGTGATATGCTAGAAATCACAACATTTCCATTTCCTAAGAAGGTATTGAAGGTTTGGTTTGCTCGTTGTTGGGTTGTAGCTCCACCTGGATATATCCATCCTAACAGAGTGATTTCAGTTTGAGATAGGCTACGAATACCCATCACGGTAGAAATATTAGCATTGGTACCATCAGCTACACTATATTGGGTAGCTCTGAAGCTATATTCAACACCCATTATAGTCTTTGCCGCTACTAATCTAGTGTTTTGTGCTGATACCCATACATATCTTTCAGGTGCTGCGGGGGTGATAGTTTTACCACTAGGTAGTGCAGTTCTACTTGGGGTACCTCTAGTTAAAGTTAAGGAACTATATGCACTGTCTTTGCTTGTATTAACACTACCTGTCATAACAGGGCTTCCATTCACTGTTATGGCATTAACATCTAAGCTTGCTGATAAATCAACAGCATTGGTAACAGAACTATGCCTAGATGGGGGTAGGAAAGCACCTAAGTAATTATCACGATGCTGCCATGCAGTGGATAATTGAGCGTGGGTCAAGTGTTGGAATTCCGTCGCATAGCTATAATATTGCACCCTGGAAATCACGAGAGAAGTCTGGTGGTCAGATAAGAACTCCAATCTGTCAAAGCTAATATCAGCGGCTGATCTATTTAGATTGACTGTTTTTATAGTATTTCCATCTGTAATAGACATAATTATCGGGGCATTTGAACTAGTAGAATTTCTATAAAAAGTAGCAACATAATCATACTGTGTATTAGCCTGTAGCCCCCTAAAGGTACTATCAGTAGCATAAGTAACAGGAGCGTTATAGGTAGTAGTCTCATTATAGTATACATCTAATACGTATACATAAGCACTATTGTTTAAAGTAGACCTAACACGTATAGATCTACTGGTTTGTGGGCTTTCATTAGAATCACCTATATACTGAATAGTGAATTCTTGAGGGTGAGAAGCGAGACCAGCCCCAAGAGACCATCTAAACGTCTGGTTACTACTAATACCGCTATTAGCTCTGTTAGTTGGTAATGTAATTGTAGATGACTGTACGCCTAAGTCGTTGTCGTTGTCAAATAGTCGAATATCTAAAGTTACAGATGCTGGTGTTGAAGCAGTAGTGTGGAAATAAAAAACGTCGAGAAGTGATGCTCGCCCTCCAGTAGAAAAAGTAGCTCCACCCAAAATAACACGATTTGTATATGAACGTCTGCCTCCATCTTGCCTAGAAACATAAGTCTGTAGGTCAAAAGCAGGGGATTCTATTCCAAATCTATCAGTACCACCTAAATCTGAATATTCTACGTAAAGCAAGGGTTGCGTGTTGCTAGATCCAAGTCTTAAAAGAGGATAAGTAGTCCCTGCCCTAGGTCTCGAGTCTAGTATCCTCATTGAAAAAGCTAAAACTTTTAGTGGGGAGGCAGAGATGGTTGACATCCCTGTGTTGTTGTCTATAGTGGTTCGGCTTTCAGTAAAACTGTTTCTACCTGGAAAATACAAGTTCAATGAACTATTGGGATTACTATAGTAAAATAGACCAATACTACTACTGTTAATTCTCACTCCAGATATATCGGTAAATTCATTGGTGATAGTCCTAGAAGACAAATTAGCCCTATCTAGGTAACTAAATAACCTAGTCATAGTAAGAGCTGGATTATTGAAAATATTAGGTGTGACAAAGGTCCATGGCGTGTTACTCATCGTGGTTGAAGACATCAAAGTTAGTAGTGGAGCTAATTGTCTTATGACATCAGGAACTGGTATACCTGTTGCTTGACTTAACCTAGCAATTGCAGCCTTATTTTGACTAATATCTACATTTTGTACTGCCTGTGATTCTTCTAGAGTACCAACATCTTTTTGCACCTCTAAAATTTTATCAGTACTATCTCTTACAAGGAAGAGAGTATCCCCCTGATGAATTGAAGACCCTCCTACTGTATATCTAGTGTATGGTGTAGTAATGATTGTTACTGCTACTGGACTGCTAGGTAAATTTATACGTCTGTTAGTGCCCCCAGCAGACCTAATTCTTAAGAACAAAGTATTTGGGTTAGCCGTTACATAAGAGGTCCTAATATATACATTAATGCCCCCTGTATCTTCAGTTTGTGTAACTACGTGGTTAGCTTCTTCTGTAGTATTAGTGGTGCCATCACCACCCCATACAACATTCGCATCTATAACTGTAGTCTGCTTACCATCAACCAGTTTAATAGGGGCTACTTTTCTAAGGGTATCCACTTTTTGATTTGAATCATCAAACACTACTAAACTGTTAACTCGATTAGTAAGAGTAGAGTTAAATTCTCTCACATCCTTTTGAACTTGTAATTCTTTACTGACAACATCTCTTTCAAGAGAAAGGAAATCACCTATAACTAAAGTAACGCCATTAGTAGCTAAGAACTGATTTGTAAATGGATATTGTCTATAAGCTACGGAATTAATCATCACTGTTGAGCCGAATTGTGCTGGCCAAACTAATCTATTGTTTCCACTTCCCGTCCTACGGATGAATATAGAGGTTAAAGGGTTGGCAGTAACATAACTATCCCTAACAAAGATATTAATCCCAACTGTAGTCTCTACGTTGGTAACAGTGAAGATATTTGCTTCGGTCCCTGATGAACCATCACCACCCCATATAATTGGAACATTGCTAGATACAGTAGTAGTAACCGTACGATCTATCAGGGTTAGTGGTCTAATCTTATTTAAAGTTGTTGTTTTTTGATTTGCATTATCAAACACTACTAAATTATTGACTTGACCACCAGTAGTAATCATAGTTTGAAGAGAACTAGATAAATCTCCTATTAAGATATCTCTGAAATTACCAGTCCAAGAGGGTGTTGAATAGGTGATGTTCATTTTAGCAACTCTTAAGTGTTCGTTTGCACGGATGCTAACAAAAGTACTATCCACTGGGTTGCCAGGTACTGTGGTGTAGATCCAGTAATCATACACAGCATCATCAGCTTCAGGAACTACCCTATAGCTAAATCCTGAGGCGGCGAAAATAGTCGGCACAACACCTTGGTCTACAGGGGCAGTATTGGTTCCTACAATCCTTTCAATCCTATAATTAGACAAATTTAAGGTTTTATTGATTCTTAGTATGATATCCCCAGTCCCACTGTTAACTCTTCTAGTATAAGTATAACCTCTAATTTGTGTAGAGGTCGGTCTTGAACCAAAAGCTTCATAGTCTGCTAAAGCAAATCCTATAGCATCAGTAGTTGTCTCCCAATTAGTCGTAGCCGTAATAGATATAGGGTTTACTCTTCGATTAACATCACCACTAAGCTGAGGTAGCCCTATGGATCCATCTTTAATATTAGCTAGTGCTATGGCGTTCGCACTAGTCCAATCAATAAAGTCTGAATCGTTAATGGTTGTGATCGTGAGTCCATCTACAGTTAAAGAATTTGACCCTGATCCTCCTAGTGAGGCTATGGTTAATGTTTTATTAGGAATGTTGTACGACAGAGTTATTCTGTCCCCCGCTACTATATGATCAACATCTTGATTCATGTATTGTAGCTGTTTATTGATAGTAGCAAGCAATCCAGCAGCTATCTTGTCGGTTGTAATGGAATCGTCTACAAGTTCCCCTGTTAGGGCTCCATTAGTTAAAGTCCACTCAATCTCTGTGCTGTTATTTATAGAAGTTACGTTTGTAGAGTTGTGAGTTACACTAGTTCCTGATGCAGCAGAATTAATTGTAACTCTGTCATCTGTTGAATCATAATCGAAGGTGACATTGTTACCAGCTGCAAGTTCAGCAACATTTTGACTAGCATATATTATTTTTCTTTCTACCTCAGTGACAAGACCACTAGACAAATGGGTCTTTAGGATAGAGCTATCAACGATACGTGGTGAAGCAGACATACCAGTGGCTAAATACTCTATAGTGGTGGAATCAGTAAGAGAGGTAATATTTGCACCATCTACTTGAATTGTAGAAGGTCCAGCGGCATTAATAGTAGCAAGAAGAGCGGGATCCAATTTATCAGTATTAATTGCCCCGTCTGCAATTTTAGTCCTTAGGACTGCCCCAGCCCTTATTTTTGGTTCGGTGACTGCATTATCTGCAATTTTTGAGGTGACGACCGCCCCATCTTGTAATTGATTGTCTCCAACAGAATTGTCTGCAGGAACGCCTCCACCACTAGTTTGAGCTTGGCTTAAATCCCTCCAGACAGCTTGTTTGTCAACATTGACGCCCATAAACATATAAATATGTCTTGAACTAGTATCTAACCATATTGTAGGAACATCATATCTTGTGTCTTTTGCTGTGGGGGCATGTGAAGCATTAACAACAGGTATGTTGAAATGCGATGGACTACTACCACTACGAATTGTCATTTAAGCTCCTATTATATATAAAGTTAATTTAATGGACTGCATAAAACATTACACCCGAGTTTCTACTCTTCTTTCGTTTTTATACAATTTCTCAGGTATTAATTCAAAAGTTTTGGAAGCTAAAAGAATTGTTGGGACCAATACTCATAAATTTATAGAAGAGCACCTAAAAAATAAAAATCCAAAAATAGCCCCTACAGACGATTATTTCCCTTATGTACAGGCTTTTTTAAAGTTTTATCAAGAACAACCCTTACATAATATACTCTGTTTAGAAGAAAGATTCTTTTGTGACTACTATAGGATTACAGGAATGGTAGATTGTATATATAAAAACGAAAAAGGTGAAAATATTTTATTAGATTGGAAAACTTCTTATAGAGTCAATAAACAAGCCGTGAGCCTGCAAATGCTGCTATATAAAATGTTAGTAGAAAACTACGGTATTAAAATAGACAAATGCGTAATTGTGCAACTAAAAAAGAATAGTGAGTACGAACGTCTCGCCATCGATATAGAAGGAGCAGACTATTTAGCTCACGCATACGCAGTGTTGTCTAAAAGAATTTTAAGGATTAGTTCCAGCTCTTCTTAATACTTGTTTTTGAATTTTTCCAGACTCACTTCTATTAAAGTCATGTCTAGCCATAATTGAAGAACTTGGATTATCAGGAGTAACTACGCCTCCAATATTTGGACTGCAGTTTTTTGGCATTTTATACATTTTACCACTTTTTGCCCACCCTTTACTAGTAGCCATCTTTCCTACTGCACCATATCCAGGTGTTCCCTTCGGTATAGAGAAAAATTGCCCTGACATACTCATAGTGCCCATTTTTTTCGCCATAACTAACCTCCTGCAAAAGCATCCCCTGCTTCTGCCTCTGTATACATGTTTTCTTCACCAGTAGGTTCTTCTTGTCCCGTGAGATCGGGTTGCCCCGTAAGATCGGGGTTTTCTGAATCCACTAGTTCTCTATTCTCTTGTACTCTTTCATCTATTTTTCGTTCAACCTCTAATTTGTCTTGCTCTTGTTGTGCTTTAATTTCATTGATCTTGCTTGCTGCTGCATTTGTTTCATATAAGGACTTAATAGCATCTGCCTCTATTTTAGTTGATTCTGCATACAATTTAATTGCTCTAGCTATTAGTTCTGCTTCTTTTGCTAAGTCAGTTTCTTGTCTATCTATTCTCTCTTTTCCTAGCTCTGTAGATTTAAATGCATTGGCTTGGTTTAGCCTGATTTCAGATTCCATCTGTAATTTTTCAAGCTCAAACTTTAGCTCCTGCATTTGGGAGTTTTTCTCTTCACTGTCTTGTAGCGATGGAACAATTTGTTCTTTATTCTGCAGGTTAGATAAAGATACTAATAAGCTTGGGGGAAAAGCATTAGGTACATATTGTGATAATTCTAAAAGCTGCTGAAATACTAGGTTTCTTTGTGAGTCTGTATATTCAGATTCAGTCAAAGTTACAGAATAATTTCCAAAGTTGTAGGAAAAGAAATCTTCTGTTGGCTCTTGTTGAATCTCTCTTTTAACTTGCCAAGGTTCCCAATTACTCTGAATAAATTTTAATACTAACTTTCCAACATCCCTAGAAACATTATGCCATCTATCAAAGACCATCCCAAATTGTTGTTGTGACTCTTCTAAACGTTGTGCTGAAGTTAAACTACTAACCCTTGCTGAAGGAGCAGTACCTAGCATATCAGGAGTCACTCCGCTAACTTCAGGTAAAATGTCCATATCGTTCTTTGTGACACCTAGGTCTGCTGGTGATAACCCTTGGTATGGGACTCTATGCAACACATCAATAGTTCGGTCATAAGTTCCCTTAGTAAATAAAATCTTTTGAGACCTATCGTCTTTAAATAAATCTGTATGATTAGCTAATTTAGACTTGTCAGCTACTAATATGTTGTTATTGCTAGACTCTAAAAATTCATTGTCTTTGATAATCTTTCTACTTGTCACCTGTACAGCATCTCTGATTTTAGCTACAAAACTTCTACTCTTAGGCTCATAGCTTGTCTGTTCATGCATTCTTTCAAAATAGCAAGCAACAAAAGGACACTGCTCAAAACCAAAGCTTGATGGTCCATAATAGACACCCTCATCACCTATCAAGATACCTTGCTTCCAGACAGTAGCTTTATATTTTAATAAGCGTAGTCCTTCGTCATAAGATTGCTTTACTATTTCAGGGTCTATCTTGTCGAAGTTTTTTTCTTTTGTGTGGATATTGTAGGTGCAATGACGCATTTCTTCTGTTCTAACCCATAGATATAGCACCCTTAAAAGGCTACCTCTAAAGTTATGCGACCCTATTTGCTGTTGACCAAAGATTGACTTGTTATTGAAAAAGGTATTAGAAGCATTCATAATCTGTTCTTTATGTGCTGGAAATAGTTCTGATGCATACTGTTTGGTCATATATTCACTTGTAATAACAAAAGAAGCATCCGACATGTCAGATTTGACCCACTGGTCATCAGTTACATATCTACTATAGGGAATCACTCTAATATTAGGATGAGGGGAAAGGGGATCTATTGAATAGTCTGGAAACAGCTGAATCAAACATTCACCATATACTGTTGCTAATCTCTTTGCTTCCATCAATGTTGATTCATAATTAAATTTAGAAGAGCAAGAAATATAGGTGGCATTGTATTGATTTATGGTCTGCTCATCCACTTCACCACTAGCGATAAAATGGGGTATTTTTTTCACCCTAGAAGAAGCTCCTAGTATGGCGTTCACCTTGGTTTCACAGAGGTTTATATAATATTTGTTATCGTCATATCTAGGACCGTAGCATATTCGATGGTTATAATTGCACTCAGCCCACCTAGAATCATTCACTGCACGTGCTGATTCATATAAAGCTGATATTGCTTCTTTTAAATTAGATTTGTTAATTTGATTGAAGTCAAAAGCTAAGTCATTAGAATATGTCACAAATCACTCCGCTTACCTGTTTGCCTTTTTACCACACCAGCTTCTTGACCTACACTTGTAGGTATTTTTCTAGTATCAGTAGCTACTACTCCCCTCTGTAGACCTTCAATCGACTTTTTTGGTATTTTCCCAAATTTTCCTTCCAATGCACTAAATTGAGTGTATTTATCTCTATGTTGTGAGACTGTTGATTTTAAACCTTTAAAAGATTCTTTTTTTAAGTCTGACTTTTTTAACTGATTAAATAAAATGTTATAGAATTTATCATGTGCGGTGCCAAGTTGATCTTTTCTAAGAAGAGAATTAGCTGACTTTCCTTTAGCAGATTGGTAAGCTCCATGTTTTAGATGCACAAGCTCATTATAGAAATTTTCTAAGCTAAAGGACCTTTTAAAGAATTGTTTATCCTGTTTTTTGGCATTTTCTACAACACGACCAAAACCCTCTTTGAGCAAAGATTCTTCGAAAACAGAACCTGCAACTCTAGACTTAGAAGTTTTTAAGGCACCTTTGGCTTTGTTGAGCAATTTAGTAGAGTCTTTGCCTAGTTTATATGATTGATAGTGGCTCATTCCAAGCCCTGCGGCTAATCCTACACCAACCCTAGCATATAGAGGGGCCCCCACTTTTTCTAATGAACCATCAATAGCTGCAAGGGTTGCACCCTGTTTTAATCCTGTACTAAGAGCACGGGAGACATTTTTACCCGAAGATAAAGCCCCTGCAATACCTCTTACCGCTGCTGGTACTGGAGCGGCGGCTAATGCTGACAAACCAACTTCTGCTGCCGCTATATAGGGTAATGCTTCCCCTGTTTTTTTAGCAGCATGGGTAGCTACACTAGCATAAGGCCTTTCAGAATCTGGTATGCCTGTTATTTCCTCTTCTGTTTTATCATAGTTATCAAGACCCTTAGAAGTATCGAAATAGCCCTTATTTCCTGTAAGATAGAAGGGTATGTTCCCTGCTGTTTTAGCTAACTTTATACCTGAATCAACTGCACCCTTTGCTAAGTTATCAAGACCTAGATCAAGGTTAGCGAGGCCCTTGGTAACAATATTATTTTGTAAAGCTGACTTGCCTCTGTAGGCCTTTTGAAACCTCTCTTTTGTCCCCCCATCATAATCTTTAAGCCTAGGATCAACGGCAGGTTCTTGCTTAGCAGCAGCATCAGGCTGGCTATAGCCACCCCTATCATAAACATCAATATCAAATGGCATCTTTTGCTCTCTTTTTATTTCTTTCTTCTTCAGGGTCTAAAAGCTTTAAGCCATCTTTTTCATCTGCATACCATATTTTACCAGGGTCTGCTTTAGAGGGTACAAACTCTCCTTTTTTAACTTGAACATGGCCATTTTCTATATCATGATACTCATCATAAAGTTTATTTAGGTTTTCAGGTGATATATCCATAGCCTCTTTTCCTTCAGGAACAGCACCACTAACAGATGTTAAAAACTTCCCAATTAAATTGCTGTCTTTACCCAAATATGTTGAATCTTGATGTACTTTTTCTAAGAACTTAACATATTCAGCGGATTGAACCTGTTTCTCACCAAATCTCTTATCAATATCTTTAGCTATAGGTTCCATATGTGCTGATAGTTCTGTAGGTGTTGGCAATTCACCAGTTTTATCCTCATACTCTGTAATAAATTTACTTTCTTCAGCATTGTGTTCTTTAACAGCATCAACAAAGGCACTTAAAGTAAGAGTCTTCCCAAGACGACCACCTGGACTATCTTTAGTATCAGGTAATGACTTTTTGATGTTTCCGACAATTCTTGAAAATCCCCTTACCTTTTTGGCTATAGCTAAAGCCGTCACAGCTTGTGTTTGTAGTGCCTCAAAGGATTCTTGAGTTGGGTGAGTCGTAAGAGGTTTTAGCGTAGCTCCTTTCACAACTTTAGGGATTGAAATACTCTGTCCAGAATATTTTACATTACCTCCTAACCCTCCAGATAATGCCTTAAATCCTTTAATTGATGCCTCTAAAATACCAACCTGATTTCTAATATTGTCTCTTTCTCCTTGTCCTTTTTGTATTATCTTTTGTCCCGCTTCACGCACAAAGTCACGCTTTGGTTTTCCAGTAATATCTGCATATAGTCGTGGATCTTGTTCTAAAGCCGAAGCATGATCTATAGCTTCACTTAACCTGTGATCAATGGATTCTTGCACTTCTGGTGTTTCCAATTGGTCATCGATCTCTTTATGCCCTTTTTCATCAATTTTTGAAGGGTCTTTAATCCCCCTAGCTTTCATGTATTCCTCTTCAAGCTGATCACGTATTGAGTCTTGCACTTCTGGGTCATGCTTGAGCCCTGGTTGAGAAAGATAATTTTTCATATATTTTCCTCTTTGCTGTAACAATTCCAGTGCTTTTTGATGATCTCCACCAGCTTGTTGAAACACTTCTGCTGCTGCAGGGTCGTTATTAAAGTTTGAGGCAAACTCTCTAGCTTTATTTTCTAGTTTTCTCACTTGAACGATGTTTCTAATGGTCTTATTAAGCCCTCTACCAAACGATGAAAGGACCTGATCACCAGTACTTGGCTCATCAGGAATATTTAGTACACCAGAATGTTCATTTAATTTTTGAAGCGTAATAGGCTTGTTTTCCTGAAGTCTACTATAACTTTCTGTGGCTTTTAAATTAGTAAGGTCTGTTTCGTTATCAACCCTTGATTGTATCTGTTCGGCTGTTAAACCACGTAAATTTGCTACCATAATTTACCTCCTTATTGCCCTTGACGGCGTGCTACTCTTTCCGCTCTTCTTCTATTATACTCTATTGCTTCTTGCTGCCGTCTTCGTCTTCGTCTTTCAAGTCTATTTTGATGAAAATGTCCACTTGAAGATAATCCATATCCACTTGGGACGCTATCACCTGGTGCATTTAAATCTTGAGCTGCCCCTGATGGTAATGGCACAGCTTGATTATTGTGTTGCTGTATTTGTCCATTGGCAACTGGATCATTAGCAATCTGATTATTAGCATTGCGTGATACTTGTGTTAATTCACCACCTGGTGCTTCTCCACTACCAAAAAGATTTGGTACGTCACCACCTAGCTGCCTTCCTAATACAGTACCAACCCTACTACCCACTGATCTTCCTACACCACGCCCTATTCTACCTCCTGCAAAACCAACTATATCTGGTAAGAAAGAGCCTAATACACTACCTCCTAAACCTAATAATTTTCTGAAAAAGCTACGTTTTTTGGGATGTCTAGTTATATGTGTGTTGTAAAAAGGATTGTTAAAAAGTACATTCTTACCAGCCAATACATTTTTATAAGCTTGATTAGAAATATCTATCCTCTTATTAGCTAAATTAGAAGCAGTTGTTCCTAAAGCTGAAGCATACAAATCATCGCCTGTTGTTCCTGAAGATAAACCCTGAGCTGCTAAATTGGCCCTAATTGATGGTAAAGTTCTTTGTGATAAATCTTTAAAAGCGGAATGTGTGAGGTTTTGAAAAGCCCCATCATCATTTGCAGCTAATCTTCCTAGATGAGAATCTTCGTTGGTTAAATTATGTATCGATCTATATTGTTCTAGCCCTTCTGGACCAAGATTAGGTGTTCTAATTTCATCCAAACGTTTAGTGATTCTACGAACACTAGGTTCTAAATGGTCAGGTATCTCTAAAGGCATACTCCCCCCTCTTAATATTTAAATTAATCTAATTCACCTACTAATTCAAGCATTAAGTTAATAGCATGAAGTTTAAACTCAGCATCACTAAAGAATATGTTTCTTAAATTATCCTCTGATAAAGTTAATTCAAACTGTACAGAGCTATTAATAAAAGATTCGTTTGATTTTAACCAATCAGCCAAACTATTTGCATTAACAAACTGCCTATTATTTAACACCATAGTTTCTGTATGAACAGGATTATCTCTGTCATGTCCAACATATACATTTAAAGTTATGGGCAACGCTTTATTAGAGGTTTGTACTAAAAATTTAATATAGCTGATGCTTAATATTTTAGATTCTGGCCAACCATCAATAAACTCTTTTGTTCTAATTTTAAAGCTTTCTATCACCCTGAATCTACCACCACCCTTGTATGTACCAGTAAAAGCACCATCTATTTGAACAGAGTTGTTATCAATAACTGAAACTTTAAATATTTGCTTATTATCATTGAATTGGATGCCAAGAGGACATACTACCTGTATATAGTCCCCATCATTCAAACTATGATTGGTACAAGTAAGTAGCGTTGTTTTATTATTCTGTAGTGTCATGCTGGTGCATATTAAATCTGAAGCCCATAATCTACTAGTGACTCTTTGTAGGATTATACCTTGTGAAGTTCCCCCTACACTACTTTGTCTTAAAGAAGATCTACTTTTAAAGTCTTTCCATCGTTCTTGACCAATATCTTCCCATGTAATACCCCTATCGGTTAAAAATCCTTCCCAAGTAGGGTCTTCTTGCAACTCTCTGGTAACAATTTCAAAAGAGTGTTGAGCAGTGAATCTTTCCTTTAACTTAGAAAAGGTACCATCCTTATAATTAATTACGATTGTTTCGTCGGGAAACCTAAACGATTCCCTGGAAACATAATTGACATAGATTAACTGTTTCACGGTATCACGCACTACTGAAAGAAGTTGTCCCTTGGCACCTGTAAAGTCTATATTTTCAACAAAATTGTAGACATCTTGGTCTATTCTATTAACCTCAAACAGGGCCTTTAAAAGAGTAGCCCTAGGTTGGTAATGCAAAATCCCCTGAGGTCCAGCAGCAAGGATAAACCTATCCATATGTGCAGAACTATTCAAAGAGGTTACCCCCAAAGCGGAATTAAAATAAGATACAAATATAGGAAAATCTGGCAATCCACCAGACTCAAAACTAAGAGTTATAGCTCCTCTATCTATACCAACCATACAAACATTATTTATCACCCTTGCCCAAGAGTAATTCCTACCAATTGATGATGTAATCTCATAACCTCTAAGCCTAACATCAGAATACCAAAATTTAGCTCCAAAAGAGTTTAGATCTGTATCTGTGAAATAAGTAGGAGCCCCGACTGCATATCTAATCCTAGTTGGATGATAAGTGGAGGCCCCTGTAGCTGTACTTTCTCTTGTTCCAAAGGCAAAGAAATATCCGAAAAAATTAACAAAAAAATCTGCACCTACCAAATATGTTACCTCTAGAGGATTGGCAATAGAACCACCAGCAGCTATATTACCAGGAGAAGTCACTGGTGGATTGAAATTTGCCCATCCAGTGCCATCAAAAGTTTTGATGCCATTTTGGACATCAGCAGATACATTTAAAAATTGAAAAACTCCAGCACTAGTATAATCAGTAAAAGCCGAAGAATCGAGGGCAAATACAATATCGTAATTGTCAGTAGATGCAACCCTAGTAAAACTTGTAATATCAACAACCCTATCATTAACCCCCCACATACCACGAACACCAAATATATATCCCTTTAAATTTCCACTAGAGACGTTATTTGAGATATTTGTGATGAAGGAGGCATCTATGTCCGGTATATCGGTATTAACCCTTATGGTGGTATTAGTGCTTCCTTTAGTGATTGCAGTGATAGCGAAGAAATTCTTTCCTGTTTGACCATTGGTCACATACAGCTTATTTTCATTTTCTATACCACTAATTCCCCTATATGTTGTGCTTCTAAATCCTCCCCATTGAAAATCTAAGTTTGAATGTAAATATTTCTGCTGTCTTTTTAATTCTGCACCATAGGCAAAGAAACTATTCTCAGGCTGAATTTCATAAAAATATTTATAGTCAGCACAAAAAATCTTGGGTCCTAATTCAAAAAAAGCCGAAACAGGTAAACATGGATGTCTAGAAAAAGTAATTGTAGCTGATGTTGATGCTAGTGAAGATATAGTGATAGTTTTAGCTATATAATCTACTACACCAACAGAATCAGCTTGTGGTAACGCTGGTGCAGAAAACATCAATCCAGATTGAAAGTCTTGATAAGTTGTTGTTGTTCCTCCAGCTGTTACACTCAATGTAATACTACCAAAGACTATGTTATCAGACTCATCAGATGGAGCGGTAAAAGCTAAATTAAAAACCCCATGAGCATCAGATGTCACGGTAAGAGTATGAGTAATAGCTGTAGTGCCTATGATATTATAGCCACCTTTACGCTCTAAACGTCCATCTGTTGCTATTACATTTTCAAGGTCAGCAAAAGCACTTGGGGGTATCAAAAAAGGCTCTTTGGCTGTAACCATACCTTTTGTAAAATTTTCTATATGAAGTACTGGCATGTTATCCCCTTAAATCATACCTCTAATCATCCAACGATAAACAAAAGTTGCTGCACCAGCTGGTGCTCCTACAGAAGAAATAACCCATGTGGAAGGACCTTGAATTCCACTTAATAAGCTTATAATGTTAGATGGAAATTGGCTAGATGCTATAATTTGTTGTGAGGGGACAATATTAGGCTGAGATCCAAAACCTAATTCATTTAAACTACAAGAAGCAAAGATTTCTTTATCCCCCCTTAAAAGGTCAGCACCATTGCTGTCCTGTAATCTAAGGACTGCTAACCTTTCGACAGTTGAGGCTACAGTTCTTCCCTCTCCCCAAATTGTTCGAATTCCATTTCCCTCATCAATATAGCTATAAGTGCCTATTAAGGGTGATGCCCTAAAAGGCCCTAAATCAATAGTTGGCACAGTTGGAAGAGTGCCTGTAATGACACTAAGAGTTGTGCTGCTTCCGCCTCCGCCTCCACCACTATTGCCACCTCTACCTCCACCATTAGTTGGAATCTCAACATGAGAAGAAGTACCCAACTTCACAAAAAGTTTTCTTGTTCCATTGTCATTATGAACGTATAGGTTGTTATTTGTATCTGTAGGGTGAGTGTTTCGTTCAACAAATCTAATGGTACTATGGGACCCTACAGTAGTGCCTGTAGTAGATAAAGGTGCGTGGTCTGCATCCCAAGCCTGCCTAATACACTCTAAAGAAGAAGAAGTTCTTGTAATAGAATCAATAACTTTTAAATTAGTGTCTAAAGAATTTGGATCGTATGTCACCAATACCTCCTAGTTCTAAAATCTTTAAGATTATCCCCATAAACTGAAGATGTATATATATTAGAAAAATTATTTAGATTAGCATCTTGTCTAGAACTGCGTTCAATAACCATAGCTTCATATTTGTTATAAGTTGGAGAAAGCCTTTGTATGGTTTCAGTGTTTCCCAAAATTTCATATATTCTTATCGCTGATCCAAAAGATATGTAGTCATAGAGCCAATTGTAAGCTAAAGGATCAGATTCATTAATTAAAACCGATGGCTTTAAATATGCATTCACCTGTACCACATAAGAAATATCGGGAACAGGCCTAAACTCCAACATAGAATTTTTGAAAACACAAGCATGAGGGTATCCAGGCTTGCAGGTGTTAAACATTGCATGTATAGGATTTCCAGAAGGAATATTGTCCCTAAATTCAATATTAACTAACCCTGTCTGGTAATTGATAGATGCTGCCCTTATATCTAAAGGTTCATCGGGAATTAGACTGTTACCATCATCCTTTAAGTGTATCCATTTATTTTGAGTTTGAGCATTGATAAATACCCTAGGTTGTATGTATCCATCACGATTTTTATAGCCTCTTACTAAGTTTTGAGACAACGTGAAACTATAGCTACTACCCCCATTGCCTGAAAAATTTACAGTACTACCAAAGGTATTAAACCTTCCGTAGTTTGAAAAAAAGATATCCTCTTCCTGATATACTTTAATCGGAACTGAATTAACCAGGACCCTATCACCTATGGTAGTAAATCTAGCTGTATTAAAATGATACGCTGACTGCAAAGGCTCTAATGAGAAATTCCAGGTAGAACGAAAGGTTTTGAGGTCTAAAACATTGGGCAGCTCGAAATCCATAAATTGCTGGATTTCTTTTATTATTAAAGCGTCCTGTATATTCACTGAAGAACGGAGAATGCCTTTAGTTTTAGCAACAATATCCTTCAAGGTAGGATTTGTAAAGTTCAAGGCTTACCCCCTTTCTAACCAGTAGACATTTTTACTCTATCTATTTTTTTACTTTTTCTAACAGTAGAAAAATTGGTTCGTTGTAAAGATGAAGCGGATCCAGGTTCTGTAGCATCTATATCTGACATCTTATTATCAAATTCATGGAAACTAAAGCCCTCTATTAGCCTATCAGCAACCTTCCTAGGAAGATCAACAGGAACATTATATGGAATCTCATAATATTCACAATCTGCAGACGCATACGCTCTAATATGCATTCTGAAATAATCTTTGTCGATGTGTTGACCTCTATGTAAGATACCCCGTACACGTTCTTCCATTTTTTTGTAATAAGAAGAAAATTTTTTTTTCTTCTCTTCTATACTAGTCAATTCTTTGATTAATAGAGGCCTGATTCTTGTAGTTATTGGTTTAATAACTTTATATTTAACCATAAAATTATCTCCTAAGTGGTAACACCATATACAAAGTTAACACCCTCAACAAAAATTTCATCATTGGCACCATATAAGCTAGAACTCACAGTGAACTTCACATCTGTGATTCTTTCTTGAGGTACTGCAGTTCTAGGATTCACACTAGCTCTATGTATTACAATAGCTGGAGAACCAACTTTTCCTGCAGCTGGAGTTCTAAAGCTAAATGTTGTGAAATTTCTAGTGTCTATATCTACAGTGATTGTATTTCCTGAAATTGATAAGACTTTGCCTTGCATACCATCTAGTTGAGTCATACCGTAATTATCAAGGTTAGAGAATGTCAAAATACTACCAACCTTAATACCTGTATTAGCTATTATGACAGATAGAGTTACTACTGCTTGTTGAGCTTTTGTAACGCCTAAGATGTAGTTTTGTCTTTGAGATCTACTGCTTAATGTTCTTTTAATAAAGCTTCCTGATCCTAAAACAGCACCTGGTGCTGGAGAATAGGTTAAATTAAAAGAATCAGCATTTACTCTTGTTACGCTATATTCTATGCCAACTAGCCCTCTTCTACCCGAAGAATTAGTGATAACAATAGAATCTCCTGTAACTAGTCCGTGAGCTGTAGCACTTATAACTGGAGGAGACGCATTTGTACCAGCGGTGAACGATTGTGAAACCCCAAAATATTGTGTTGCAGCACTTAATACAAGACCATTTGCTAACTTACCATAAGTAGTAGCTGCAGTGGTTGTAGAGACAGAAGTACAAAGATTAGCTGTATTGCTGTCCTTATACCATATTAGTTCAGATACCCTAGACGAACCAGTAGGAGTTTGCAATCTAGTTAAGTTTTTAACAATTAAAACATCTGGTATTGACCCTGTTTTAATAGAAAATACACCCTTAGAAGGTGCCGCTATCTTTTTTCCAAAGTAGCTTGAATATCCCATGCCCATGATTACTCCTTTTTTTTAACTTTTAGTAAATTCTACTTTAGTTACAGCATATTCTGCTGTAATGGCACAAGAATAGACATAAGTCAAAGCTAATACTATTAGTTGACGATGTATATCTGTTGCACTAGTATCTATTCTTTCTAACCTTGTTGAACTTGGATCACTTGGTACTAATTGTGATATAGCACCTTGTCCTAGAGATACAGACTGTTGTACAGGTTCACCTCCAGCGGAACTTCTAACCACATCGTTGTAACCAGTAGACATCAAGAATCTGTGATGGCTCAAAGTACCAAATTCATTTATTGAGAATCTCATTGCTGGATTTCCATATCTTTCAGGTGATACAAATTCAGGAAGACTTTTTAAGGTCACTGACAAATCAGTAGGCATAAGCATGATGTAACATGCATTGATTGGGGTAGAATTTTCATTTGGACTTCCCATTATTGATTTTGTAAACTGCAATGAGTTATTTCTGTAATGCCATGCTTCTACATCTAAAAGGTCAGCTAAAGAGAAATGTGTTGGGTCATCGGAATTGGAACCGTTAGCACAAGATATTATGTTTGTTGTTGAAAGTAACTTGTCTCTTAGGATTTCTTCTTGTCCTCTTATCATAGAGATGCCTAATAGCTCCGCAGCCATCATTTCGTTATCAAATTGATCGTAATATACAAATTGACTACTTAGCAATACAGACCTACCATAGAAATTAATCTTAGCAGGAATGAACTCTCTGTTTAATGACTCTGGTTGCGGTGATGGTAAATCATCACGAATGATTGTTGATGCGGGTGTTACATGTTGATATCGATGGAAATGAAAAGTATCACCCCTATGGCTCCCTATGGGGACTTCGGTAGCTATTTCAACTGTTGGTGTTGAGTTTGTCTCTGCAGTGAACGTACTATCCGCTAAGGCATTTTTTAACATCAACTCAGTATTAGCTAGGTTGTTAAAATTGAAATTCATTTTTATTTCCTCCTAAAATGTTTGCATTTGCTTTGCCATTGAACGCTCAGCTTGCCGTTTTTTATTGCGTTGGTGGTCTACAAATTTTTTTAAAAAAGTTTTTGCTTCATTACGCCTTTTTACTCTGTCTTCTCTACTAGGATAAACATAATTCACATCTATCAATGAATTAGGGCTCACGGGTTCAAATTTGCTTTGACTTACTCTATCTTCATTTATCACAGCTCCAGTGCTTCCACTAGCTTTTCTTAAATCAGTTTCATGCTGTTTTTCAGGTTCCTGTTTTGATTTTAGAGACTTTTTCACGATATTATATGCCATGTCCATTGCTTTATATCTTGCACCTTCATATGCAGCCATCTGATTTAAAGCTTGCATAGCTTCAGGATTTTTCTTTTGAGCCTGTTTAATATTTTGGTTGGTGTACACTTCATGAAAGTCCGAATATTTTTCTGAAAGATGTGTGTGTGGATCGTTCTCTCTATCATAAGCAATATCTGGTGTAGAACTAGCATGTTCTTTTAAGGAACTAATGCTATGATTTATGTTTTCTATCTTGTCATTAATATGACTTTGGAATGTTTGTAGATCTTTCTTTAAAGAATTTTGCCAATTATTGTTTTCTTGATCTGTATCCATGTTTTTTACCCTCTTGGTTTATTATTAATACAACATTACACTACAACTTTTATTACACTATGTGGTATTTAAATTGTATAAAATGGGTAAAAAAATATTTATAAGCTCCAAAGATACAAAAGACATTCATGATAATAACCATGAATTATACCTACAGTCTGTAAAAACTTGGAAAAACAACGACCTTCCCAAAATAGTTAAATTAATGTGGAAGAAGTATAAGCGTAATAAGTTCTACGTACTTACAAAACATAAAAAAATACCCACTACAAAAGGCACATTCCATCAGCTCAATGCTGGATACGCTCCAGTAATGGACGGAAACTACTACATGATAAAAATGGTGCACATACCACTGCCAACGAGACCACCACTGATACCTGGTGGTATTATGCGATACATAGATGCTTCAGGACCCAAAGTCAAAGACTCAGTTATATACGTGCTTCCAGAGATTAGAGATATGGAGAAATATTTAGATAAAAAGAGCCCATGCTACAACCCAACCCAAGAACGGTGGATTCAAGATTTCTTTAAGCAGTCCAAAGACTTCACATCCAGTAAAAGAAAGAATAAACTCCATGTAATGGACCTTTAACACAATATCTTAGCACCTATATAATCAAAATAGGTTAGTCCTGCAGCAATAGCATCTGTAACATCGTATTGCGGTTCTCCTACTCTGTTTAAATAATCATCTTCATTTATGATTTCCATGTCTATCAAAACATCTCGCACGGTTTGCTTGTTACATCTATGATTTCCACACACAGTTTTTCTAATATGAATAGGATTAAATCTTTTGTGATCAATATTGTATCTCACTGCAAAAAGTTCTAAAACACCAGCCAACATGCACAACTTCTCATAAGTAACTTTATTCGTTCTTAAAAAAGCAGTCTCTGTGACAAGAGCACTTACTGGATGTTCCAACCTAACAGCATTTAACTTGTTATATATTGTAAAAAAAGCCTCCCCATAATGGACAGTTCTCTTTATGGGTATAGTACCACCATGTAAAAGACAAGCTTCATTGATATTTTTTAACTGCAAAACAGCGTAACCACTACATCTTATTGAAGGGTCTACGCATAGTATTTTCATTAAAATTAAAGTAACACACTTGACTTATTTTTTTGCATTGAGTTATGGTTACAATAGAATTTTTCGCCACACGTATTAAAATTAAAAACTATTTGGTTGTAATTTCTAGACGGAAACGTTAAACCTTAAACATAATTATGATAAACACTTCAGAAAACATGTTAAATAGAACTTTATTATTGATAAGCATTATTAGTGATGAGCCCGTTACTTTCGTAACGAGCTTTATCACCTTTGTCTTTTTCGCACAGATTTTGCCAGGAACGGCATCACCTAAAACAATGAAACAAGCTCATGTATTAGAACACTCACAACACTCTCAAGGAGGTACCAAGAAATTGTTGCCCCAAATCCAAAGTAGTTACTCAAGGATCGAAAAAAGGAAACCCCAAAAAAGGAGTCAAACGAGTCAAAAACACCGCAAAAGGAGTCAAACCCAAAAAGAATTCAAAAACCAAAAGGATTCAAAAACCAAAAGGATTCAAAAACAACCAAAAAGGAGTCTTTTATGATTTGTTTCAACGATAATATAAAGCATCTTAACGATCATGTCAATAAGTCCGAGAAAAAAAATAAAGATTTTCCCATATCCCATCCAAAACCTGATTTTAAAAAAATTATTAAGACCCTAAAACCTGTTATTGAATCACACACAGGGATGGCAGTGCTGTCTGTTGTTCTGTCTTCTGCCTATAGAAGCTCCAAAATTATAGTCCTAGTGCAAGAAGGCATTGCAGACCTTATCATGGAAAAAGTCCCTAAGCT
>WLWG01000498.1_pt1 | contig 40160 bp, 55 predicted proteins | sample 6712871 | NCBI WGS metagenome assembly WLWG01 (sample SAMN12718693, study PRJNA515312) | sponge metagenome | isolation source: marine sponge | host: Mycale hentscheli | place: New Zealand: South Island, Marlborough, Capsize Point | collected 2003-05-01
GTGGAAGCTTCATCTGAAGCCGAGGCTATAATGATAGTCGAAGCCAAAGAGGGATTAGAGACACAAAACAAGCCCCTAGAGCCACGAGAGCCACAAAGAAAGGTGATACGCTAATGCAGAAAATAGACAGCCAAGAGAGTGGAGAGGCCCGCCCTGTAACGATCCGGCTAACGGGCCGCCAAATTGAATATCTGAAAAAAAATTCAGGTAATATATCTAAGAAGATTCGAGAGATATTAGACAACCAAATTAGCCAGGAAAACCACAACCCGCAAGGCTAGGTATCACCTAGCCTTTTTTTTGTTCCTGAGAGCCGTTTTTTCAGCCCTCTCAGCTCGTTTTATATCTTTATCGACTAAAGCCCTTATATAGTTGCTCATAGATCCATCACCGGCTTGTTTTTCTATATGCTGCAATTGGCTGGCCGTCATTCTTACGCCAATTATTTTAGTCGTTAATTCTTTAGCTTGATAAAGCATACCTGATCCCATGTCAAAAAGTACCCCCGTATTAATTTGACCTAGAATTTGTTTAACATAAAAAAACCGGATTATTCTAGCGCGTCATTTTTTACAGATATAAGAAAAGCCATACACTAGTAAAATTACCCATGATGTAAGCCAACTTTACAGATTGTGAATTTTCACATTGCTTGCGCAAAGTTTTGTGAACTTTCTATAAGTCAAATTGGTATTTCATTTTGACATGATTTAGAAGGTAAGTATATATATTTATTAATAATATAATAATAATAATAATACTCTCTCTCTCTCTCTCCCCGCCCTTTTCACCCTTTACCCACCCTTCTGCCTCCCTCCCCGCTCTCTCTCTTTTTTCTCTTTTTCTTTTTTTTCTTTTCTTTTTATTAACCCCCAAAAAAATGTGCATTTTGGAATTTAGCTGTAATCCTATGATTTTATTAAGAAAATAGTGAACGAAAAAAAAAGTGCATTTTTTGGGTTGTGCAAAGCAAGTGTATCAAAAAGACATACCTTTACATAAGTATCTGTTTTTACTAATTACGCAAAAAAAGCACGGTATTTTTTACCGTGCTTAAGCAATCATGACATACAAGCAAATATGACTACCATACACCTATGGCTTTTTAGGCAAGCTAAGAAACTTCCCGCTTAGACATATCTCGCCTGATTCTATCAATTCTGCAATCATGCCCTTTCTAATATGGCTGGGGAATTTTCTGCCAACGCCCCTAGCTATGTCAGTTCTAGTCAGCCGTTTGTTAGTCCTAAGCTCTTCCAGTAGTCGAGAAGTAAAAATAAATTCTGGCGTGTTTTCTTCGTCAGCGCTTTGAACCATCCTCTTGAATGATATATCAGCCAAATTGATTGCCCACTGCATAAGCTCAGGGCCGATTTCTAGGCCCTCAAAAACTCGACTGATACTTGGCTTAGAATTTAATGCTGCAACTCTTGTGGCTATGCGTATGGCTATCTCAGGGCATCGTGTGCGGTTGAGTCCCATATCATAGGCTTTGTAGTTCTGTTCTTCGTGGCAAATTTTGGCGTATGGAATAAATACTGACTCTTTGGCGTCCCTAGAGATAGGCACGGAATATCTTTTTGAGTTGCAGTATCCGAGCGAGATTAGTTTTGTATATACATTTTTGACCTGTTCAAGTGCATGCACTAGAGATTCGTTTTCATTCAGCCTCAAATCATAGACTGAATCATCATGCCATATCAACTTACCCCATGACGCCGATTCTATCCTAGTGCCAAATCCTGAAGTCATAAATAGCCTGTCGTTCAGAAGCTCTTGCCAATCCTTTTCTACGCCGCCGCCAATCATTGACAGGGCTGGGGATGCTATAGGCTTTGACTGATACTTTTCGTCAGCTGCGTGTTGAGCTTCTAGCCTTCCTGATTCGGTCATTGACCAAAGTTGCAGCATAGCATCAGAAAGCCCGTTCTTTCCCGTATGGCTTTTCCTAAGCTGTCCCAGCCATCCTAGTAGCTCTTCATTAATGAGTATGCCCACGCCTCCCTTGGCTGCAAGCTGTTGACGTAAGGCAATTCCTGAGGCCGGTACTCCGATTGACTTTGTATTTTCCTCGCCAACTATGTGGTCATATACTCTGATCAATCCATTTATTACCGTGCTTTTCCCGCAACCTTGTTTACCGTTCAAAATGAAAAAACTAGATACTGAAGTCCTTTGAGCCGTCTTAATCAGGTCTTGAAATATCATGGCTGGCAAGGCTTGAGTCATCAGGGCAATTGATACGCTTTTTGGTGTTTGCGGTATGGCTTTGATAAATTCCTGGCAAAGCTGATAGGCCAGCGTACCCTTTGGAGGTAGGGGAGATTCTTCCTGTGTTTGTGGCTTGTATTTAGGCTCAACAAAATCGACATCTGGCCCAGTGTCTTTATTTAAAAGGCTAATGGCTTCGAGCCTTATCGTTTCCGGTGAGATTCCTTTTTCCTTTGCAATAAAGAAAATCTTTTTATGGGATACGTTGCCATTCTTTCTGAATGAGGCCCATTTTTTCAATAGCTCAGACGTTCCATTATACCTATCAGAATCTTTGGATGACCATTCGTCCCATAGCTCAAAGGGAAGATCGGCTTTATTGGATATGCTATGAAGCGCCATGCCTACGTTCAGCCATTCTTGATAGTTCACGCTTTGGCTGTCTATCTTCTTAAGAGCAATCTCGATTTCAATCATTGTGTCATCTGATATGTAATCATTGACAATGGAATTGCTTACCTCTTTTATAGGCTCTAATAGTTTGATTAGCTCATCTGGAAGGCTTTCTATTACTGAACATTTTGGGTTTAAATCATCGTCCCAAACATATTTATTGCCTAGCTTGTGCATACTTCCAGCGCCGATCACATAAGCGCCCTCCGCTTGGAAGTCTATGCCCTCGCCTAGTTTTCCGTGACATGTCTTAAATTTTTCATCTGTTTGAAAGTAAAGATGAAAGCCGCCGCTTGGAGTATTTACCCGCCAAGTATCTGGTAAGCTTTTTCCTAGTTTTTTTTCTAAGTTTAAAAATGATTCCTGACCGCCATTTTTTGGGTCCACGTCAATGACTACTATCTTATTAATTGAGCCAGTTGGTATGGCTATATTAAACAGCTCTAAGTCAATATCATCAGAGCTTGAGTTATTCTTCCAAGGGCCTACCGGATGCTTGCCAACTGCATTACAGGCGGGATTTCCGCAACTGCAAGACCCATCAGGCATAGCTCTAAAGGCTTTAAATTTTTTCAAATTTTCAAATAGTTTCAATTCGGCATCAAAATTCATCGAGGCAACTCCAAGTCATAAGGGTACATATTCATTTGTTTAACAATTCAATACTGAATTGATACATGGCTTTTCTTTCTTTGTAATCTTTTTTTTGAATTTTATTTTTACTCGGCCTGTGAATTTTTGGCTTTAAAGCCTGATATGATTGTATTTTTTTTTCACACTATTTAAGACCAAAGCTTGTCTTAATTAAGACAAAATAAACGCAACGGCAAAAAACCATGCGCTTTTTTTGTCTATCTTATTTGCCTACCCAATAAAAAAAGCTTGCCAAAGTGTTTAACAAAACGTAAAACAAAAACCAGTCGAGAAACAAAGAATAAGGAAGATAGAAGATGGAATTAATAAGAGGAAAACAGGATACAGCCAAGCTAGTTGTTCTGTATGGTACAAGCGGCGTGGGTAAATCGACGCTATCAAGCACAATTGAAAATAGCGTCTTTATAGACATAGAAGGCGGGCTAGATGAAATTGACTGCATTAAAACCCCAAGAGTCAAAACCTACAACCAATTCAAGTCATACATAAGAGACTTAGCTAAAGAATCTTCTTTTAACACAATAATTATTGATTCTGCCGATTCGCTTGAGAACTTAATGACAAAAGAGATTTTAGCCGAACATGATAAAAAATCTTTGGCTGATTTTGGATACGGTAAAGGCTATGAGCTTCTGTCTGATATGTGGACCAATGCAATTGACGCTTTCAGCTTTGTTAAAGACAAGGGAATCAACGTGGTGATTATTGGCCACGATCAGATACAAAGGTATGAAGATCCTCGCCATGATGGTTATGACAAAATCATGCTAAAGCTGCACAAGAAAAGCGCCGCCAATCTCATAGCAAGATGTGACGCCCTGCTTTTCATGACTTATGACATGATTGTAAAAACATCTGAGAATGTAATGGAAAAGAATAAGGCCGTAGGCAAAGGCAAGCGCATAGTTTTATGCTCTGATAACCCAGCTTACCAAGCTAAGAACCGTTTTAATTTACCGGATAAGATCACCAATATTGGTGAGCTTTTTAATTTTTTAAAGAAGAATAACGAACAAAAAAAGGAAGAAAAAAATGATTAGTTTTAGCTTTGACGCAAAAAAAGAAGAATCTTTTGATAATAGCCTAAAGGAAGGCAGTTACCCCGTAACCATCGTAGAAGCCAGCTATAAGCCTAGTAAGAGCAATCCCAATAATTTCATGATTAGCGTAGTATATCAAATTAGCGGTGATTCTTTTAATGGCTGGAAGATCTACGATAATTTCAACGTGGTAAATTCAAACGAGCTGGCCCAAAAAATTGGCCGGTCTGACCTAAAGGCAATGTGTGAATCTTGCGGCTTGGAAGGCTTCAGCGATCCATCCGAGCTAATCGGTGAAAGCCTAATGGTCACCACGAAAAACAAAGTTTTCAACGGTCGTGAGAATCCCAACGTGGTTAAATATGCGCCGATTTCTCAAGGTGAAAAGACTCCTAATCATCTTGATGATATTCCTTTCGGATAGTGTTTTTTGACGCCTTAAGTGCATCGGGTCATTTCTGATCCGATGCAAATTATTAAATACGGAATAAAGATGAAATTAAGAAAGTATCAGCAGGAAGCTGTAGATAAGACGATAGAAGAAATAAAAAAAGGCACAAAGCGGCCTCTTATCATTGCCCCAACCGCTTCAGGGAAAAGCGTATTAATAGCTGAGCTTGTTAAAAGGGCTTGGGCTAAGAAGGGCATGAGAATCTTAGTGCTTTGTCATCAAGGTCATTTACTTGCCCAGAATGAAGCCAAAATCAAAGCCATAGCGCCCGAATTATCAACGGGCATATTCTGCGCCGGCCAAGGCAGAAAAGAGACTCAGAAAGACGTTATTCTAGCCTCACGGGATAGCCTAGCCAATAACCCCAATGCGTGCGGTGCATTCAATCTAATAATATGTGATGAGGCTCACATGATCCCAGCCAGTGGGTTTGAGAGTGACCGCACCAACTACGGCAAAATATTCACATCCATTGGCTGCCCCTATGTCATTGGACTGACCGGCACGCCTTGGCGTGCGTCTGGTAATATCTTTGGAAAGAATAAATTTTTCCAAAAAGTTTCATATAATATCGGCATGCGCTACCTAATCAATGACGGCTATCTTTCTGACTATGTGCTGCCAGAAGGCGAAAGCATCAAAGAGATCGACGCTTCAAGCCTAGAGATTAGCAGCTCAACGGGTGACTTCAAAAACAAAGAGCTTTCAAGAATATCTGAAGTTGATGAGGTCGTAAAAAACTGCATTAGCCATTGGCATAGGCTCGCAAGCGATAGGCGTGTGAGCATCTTCTTTGCTTGCTCCGTGGCCCATGGGCAAATGATAAGCAGATACCTTGGCAATAAAATAGGCCCTGAGAATGTCGCTTACGTTGACGGCGCAACGTCTGACAAAGAGCGGGCTTTAATGTTTGAAGATATTAAAGCGGGTAAATTTAAAGCCGTTGTAAATATCGGCGTCCTTACGACTGGCTTCGATGCTCCGATAATTGATTGCGTAGTTTTCATGAGAGCAACCGCCAGCCCTTCGCTATTCGTCCAAATGTCTGGCAGGGGATTAAGAACATTCGAGGAAAAAAAAGATTGCCTAGTGCTAGATATGGCTGGAAACTTTGAGCGCTTCTTTTCCATCGAGGAGCCAATAACTAGCGAAAAAAATCAGGCGAGAGAAGATAAGCCCTGTCCTGATTGTGGCGAAAAGCTGAAAGCCTCCGACAAAATTTGTCATCATTGCCTTTATACTTTTGAGGGTAAAGGCAAAGAAAAAGATATGGTGAAAAATTGTAAGGCTTGTACCTATGAGAATCACCTTTCAGCCAAAAAATGCTCATACTGCGGCGAGCTGTTTATAAGCCACGGTGATTCTATTCATAAAAAATCAGGCCCTAAGATTGAAAGGCTTGAGGTTTATGACTTTGTGATATTCGAGAATGCGGTATCAAAGGCAGGCAATAAATATTGCAAGGTCGAGATCATGGCAGGCAATAACGGCCCATACCTTACCAAAAAATATATTATTGCTTACATGATCTATTCATCTGGCTTTCATGGCGATATAGCAAGAAAGAAATTTAAAGACTTTCAAAGCTCTAATCCTAAGACTATCCAAGTCTTTAAAGACGGGAAAAGTAAATACCCCCAGGTTGACGTTGTGGAGTGGGAGCCTAAAAAAGCTACCCCAAAAGTTGAATGCGTTCACCGTTGGGATTATGAAATAAGCCCAACCGGCCAAAAATTTGTTTTCTGTGATAAATGCGACGAACTAAAAGAATACCAAGGAGGGAAGCTTTGAAGGTGATTAATATACCTGTCAAGCCAAGGGGCAAAGGGTCCGTGAGGGGAGGCAATGGAGGCTTCTTTAAAGACAAGGCAACAAAAGAATATATGAGCAAAGTAGAATACTTTATCAGAAAGGACTGGCAAGAAGAGCCTTTAGAAGGCCCTGTATCTATAAAGGTTTGCTTTTCATTTGTTGGCGATACTTCTAAGCATGTTAGCAAAAAGCCTGACATTGATAATTGTCTAAAGGCTTTGCTTGATTGCGGCACGGGCATCATCTGGAAAGATGATTGTCAAATAGTCGAGCTTTATGCCGAAAAGGTTTTTTCGGAGATTTCAGAAGGTACTATAATTTTAATCGAGGAAAAAAAATGAGTAGCCTAATAACTTTATTAAGAACGGTAGAAGATGCAGAAAGCGGAATAATAGAAGCTTCAAATGAAGAGCTAAAAGAAACTTTAGGCGATATTCGTGAAAAGGTCGATGCAGTCCACGAGGTACATAGCCGCCTACAAGCTGAAGAAAAAAGGCTTGCCGATCATATAAAGGAGCTTACCAAGAGAAAATCGACGGTAAAAAAATCAATAGAGAGGCTTGAAAGCTATATGCTTTACTGCCTTGATGAAGCTGATACAACCTTACTTTGCGGCAAGTATTGGGATATTAAAGTCAGCCAAAGGAGATCAGAGGCAGTTAAAGAATTTGAAGTTAATGAGAAAGTATTTCTCGAACTTGGTCCCGTATTTGTGAAACGTGAGTTTTCGATAAATAAAGCTCTTATTAAAGAAGCTGCAAAGGATAACCCTGATATTAAAGACAAGTACATAGAATCAAGAGTTAATAGGTCTGTGAAGTTTTCTAACCATAAATAAAAAACTAGGCTATGGAAAACCATAGCCTAGCCATTAACGGAGTTTTGAGATAAATCGAACGAGTCTGAATTGAAACCTCGTAAAAATGATAAATTTTTTGACATGAATAATCAAGATGCAAAGGATAGATAAAGTTATGCTTACTGAAGTAGAAGCATCAGAACGAATTAGAGATACAATGGCTAATTATGAAAAGCATGTTTTGATAAATGCCGAATGCTCAATTTTTTGCCGCTGGCTGCTTGATAATGATCTTTCGCTTTCATTTATCAATTTTTGCCAATCGAGGGATGAAATGGAAGAAGTTAATGAAACCTTCGAGGCTTTTAGAAAGCATTGGTATGCAAGCAAGTTAGAGGTTTGAAAATGCGCCCAGTTATAGCAATCTGCGTTATTTTTTGGATTACTTTAATTATAGCTGCAAGCCAACTATTCATAGGATAATTAAAAATGTTCACTATCATAGTTATATTAGCTTATATCTCTGACCTTATTTCTAACGAAAAAGAATCAATAGAAAGCTTTCCGTATGCTGTAATTTTAGTCCTATGCGATATGATAACGGTATCTGCAACGATATACTTTTGGGAGCTTTTAAAATGAGATCGTTTTCTGATATTTTGGCGTTTCTTATTTTGCTTTTTTTTCTTATGGCGGCGTTATCAGATTGTTCTGATAGAAGAAAGGCCGATGATTATAATAGAAAGGCTCATAAGCAAGGTTTAAAAGTTAAAAAAGTTTTTGATCTTTGCAATGAAAAACACAAAGAAAATAAGGCTCTATATATGAATTGCCTAGATGAAAATAAACTATCGGAGTTATTAAAATGATTTTTAAAAAGAAAAAAACAAAGCAAGACAAGTATCTAGCTCTTTACCTCAAGCTTTTAAATAGCAGGCTAAGCAAATGATTTACACCTGCGACACTTGCAAAGAAGATACCCCATACCCAAGATATACTCGACTTTTAGGGGAAACTAAGCTTATTTTTTGCAGCCCTTCTTGCTATATTTTTTGGGTAAAAAACCAAAAGAATAGCGAGGAAAATAATGGGAGTAACACCTGCGAGTAAATATGAAGGCGTGACCAAATCCGGCGATAGGTGGAGGGCCAGAATCTATGTCAATGGCCGCCGCCAATCCCTCGGACTATTTAAGACTGAAATAGAAGCCTATCAAGCCTACCTAAATTTTAAAAAGTATAACCAAGACGGAAAAGACAACCTTAGGGTATCCACCACCAACGACACACTAAGAGTCGAGCTGTGCGGTAGCTGCGTGAAGTCCGTTGTTGATGATTCTATGAAGATAAAAAACCCTGAGATCTTCATATATGTCAATCAAAAAAAAGTCTATTTCTGCAATGACCAGTGTATGCGATACTATGTCAGTCAGCCCGAAATCTGGGCTAGGTATAATGAACTAGGCTTTCTATAGGAGCGTTTATCATGGAATTTTTAGGCACAGTTTACCGTTGGTGCGTTGCTCAATGGTGTTATCTATTCTGCTCACTGCTAGCTCTGAGAGGCTTAAGCGAGACCTACCAAGGGCAGTGGTTCTTTGGACCTCTCGAAATGCTATTAGCCTGCTATGCTGCTTACTTCGTATGGACCGTTCGTGACCGTGAGCATGAATTGGCTGAAAAGCTTGAGCTGCTTGCCGTCAAAGAAAAGCTAGATGACCTTGAAGGTGAAAAGTGAAAAAGGTAGGCAGGCGATATGTCTGCTTCGGCTATACGCTAGTAAACCTAGATCAAGTCGAGATGGTAAAGGACCATGGAGACTACCTGTCTATGTATTTCGGATCGGGCAAGATAGTATCTACCGAGAAGGGAAAGCTGCAAGAATGGATAGACATCATAGAAAAAATGGAGGGGAACGATGCTAAGTGATAGCCTTTGGAATATTTATCTCGGTGAGAAAATTGGTGACCTGATTTTATACAGCAACATGCTAGGAGCTTTCTTTCTAGTATGTGCTGCCATTTATCTTTACCGAAGAAATAGCGGTATGACTTCATTCTGCGCCGTTTCTGGGCTTGTCTTAGTTTCAATCGCAGCCTTCACGCCTAAAGAAAAGTTTATAGGCCAAGTAGTCGAAAAGGTGGCTTGTGAGCAAATCCTTAAAACTGAAATAGCCAAAACTTTAAAGGAAGTCCCTCTAGTGGTTGACAGAAGGCTAAGAGAGGAGATACCAAAAATACCTAAGAAGGTAGGCGATCAACTAGAGGGTGCGGTACGCAAAGAAATGCAAGAGCTTGCTGGTAGCTGCGCTGAGGGTATCTGGGATAAGCTCTAAAAGAAAACCCCGATAGGCCCAGCGCCTACCGAGGCAAAGCTATTGCTGCGAACACTATACAGATAGCACAAAAAAGCCCTGCCTTTCGAGGAGTAAAAAGCAGGGCTAAAACGGTACGCTCTATCTACAGAAGTTAGATAACACTACTCATAAGGATGACCGCTGTAAAGCAGAACATTTAAAGGTAAGTAATGGGTAAAGATATTATATGCTGGTGGTCTGGTGGGATAACAAGCGCAGTAGCTTGTAAGATAGCTATCGAAAAATATGGCGTGGAAAGGTGTAGGGTTGTCATGCTCGATACTGGCAACGAGCATGAGGATACCTATAGGTTTTTAAAGGACTGTGAAAAGTGGTATGGCGTTAGAATTGAAATGATGAAAAGCCAAGACTATAAAAACATACAGGACACCTGGTATAAGCATAAATCACTTAATACTGCCCATGGTGCTATATGTTCTTATATGCTTAAAAGGCGTGTGCGTGAGAAATGGGAAAAAACTATAAAATTTTCGCATCAAGTTTTTGGTTTTGAGTATGACAAAAAAGAGGTGAATAGAGCTGAATCATTAGAAGCTAATCACCCTCAAACTAAACCGCTATTCCCTCTTATAGATAAAAAGCTTAATAAAAAAGATTGTATTTCTTTAGTTCAAAAAGCTGGGATAGAGCCGCCTCTAGCTTACAAGCTTGGTTATCAAAATAATAACTGTCTGAATACTGGCTGTGTGCAAGGTGGAATTGGTTACTGGAAAAAGATACAAAAAGAAATGCCAGAAGTATTCGATAGAATGGCAAAGGTTGAGCATGATCTCACGGAGCTAAAAGGGCATCCTGTAACTATGTTGAAAGATCAATCAAAGACCGCTAGGGAATCTGGCAAGCAGCTAGTCTTTTTAAAAAGACACCCTGGCTACCCAGGGCATAAAACTATTGACGAAATGAAAGGGCGGGCTATTAAACCAGTAATGGAGTGTAATGGCTTTTGCGGCACAAATGACTTTATCGATTTTAATGAGACTGAAAACGAAATCAATTATGAGCGGCAGCCCTAGCGGGCTTACTCATAAGGATGACCACTGTAAAGCAGAACATTTTTATCGCCGCCAAGCCCGCCTATAGCGTTTTTAGTTGACGCACTTACTACAATATCTTGGTAGACATCTTGAAAGCTAGCGTTTGGAAACTCTTGAAGATAAAGAGCCACTACGCCAGCAACATGAGGGGAGGCCATACTTGTACCGCTAAGGCTTGATAGGCCGTCTATAGAGCGATATGAGGATGATATAATGCTCGAACCTGGGGCGTGAATGTCTACGCAATTACCCCAATTTGAATAGCTGGCACGCCTGTCATTTTTATCAGTAGCCCCAACCGTTATAGCGTATGGAGATCTTGCAGGGCTTGAACCGCACGCATCAGCGTTAGAATTGCCAGCCGCTACCACTGGAATTATGCCAGCCATAGACATTCTTTTTATTGCGCTATCCATCGAGGTAGAAGCGCCACCGCCCAAGCTAAGATTAGCAACGGCTGGATACTCTGCGTTATCAATCACCCAGTCAATGGCCTGAACTATGCTCGATATAGAGGTAGATCCACTACACCCGAAAACCCTTACAGGGTGTATTGTAGCTCTTGTAGCAACTCCAGAAAAATAGCCACCGATAGTCCCAGCGACATGCGTGCCATGTCCATTGCAGTCGTCAACATTTCCCCCAGCAGTATAGTAGCCAAGCCCGATCCTTCCGCCAAAGTCATAATGATCTTTGCGAATCCCCGAATCAATAACATAAGCATGCACCCCTTCGCCTGTTCTATCCGAACCAAAGAAACCGTCTAAGCCTTTTCTTTGGTCGATCCGATCCAATCCCCAGCTTTTAACTTCCCTAGCGTCATAGAGAAATACTTGCTTATCCTCTTCTATAAACCTAGTGCCATTGTCTACTATATTGCTAATTCCCTTAGCCTTAACTATAGACATGCGTACATGGTGGAGGTTAGCAACTATTTCAACTTTATCGCCTTTATCAGAAACAAGGCCAAAGCCTAGCCCTTTATCACCATGGCCTATAATAAAAGTCTTAAGCTCTGAACCAAAAGATAATTTAGAAGCAAGAAATAAAAGTAAAATAATACCTCTCATAATTTCCCCTTTTCCTCGTATTTTTTCCGATAGTACGACATTAGAACTTCACTTGTCTGATAGGTCTTACACCTTGAAAACTCACACCAAAAGAATATAAATTTCCTTTTTTCAAAAACCCAATAGGTATCGCTTCCGATATTTTTGCAAATGCGCCTAAACTTGGCGGGATAGAAATCTTTCCATTGATAATTATTCATAATCATTTCCATCACTGTAGCTAGTTGCTGATAGTTCTACTTCTAGCTCAAAAGCATAGACGTTTCCACATTGGGCGCATCTATCTTTCAAATAGTGAAACTCGCCCTGATAGTGTTGGTAGTCCATAAAATTCAGCTTGTTTTCTTCTAGGCAAAAAGGACATTCCACGAGAAAAGTTTTATCCATCGTCTTACCCTCTCAATTTGTTGTGATAAAATTATTATACATAATTTATAGGAGGCAGTGGTATGTCAGATATTCCTAATGTAAAGAATTTCTCTTACTCCGAATTTGGCTGCAATTGTGGTATCTGCCTTTACGGTAGCGGCAAAGACATTGACCCCATGCTGCCCCTAATCGCTCAAGAGATTAGAAACGCTCTCAATAGACCTTTAAGAATCAATTCAGCTTGCCGTTGCGGCCCTCATAATTCTGCTGTTGGTGGCAGTCTTAACAGCCAGCACCTCGATAAGAACGGCTTCAAAGCTATGGACCTTGACATCAAGTATAGTTGGGAACGTGCAAAGGCTATAGAAATAGCCCTAGACCGTGGTGCGTCAGTAGGGCTTAATAAAGATTTCCTTCACATAGATGTAAGGGATGGTAAGCCAGTAATATTCTTATACTAGTATTTTATAAACTGGGCCCACTATCTAATTATTAGATCAAAGGATCCTGCAGCGTTCTAATAATTAGATAGGCGCCGGATTAGGGCTGCCTATCTATTCTCGGACCTTGGTATCTATCTAAAAATGAATCAAACTTATCATTGAGCTTATCAATGCCTATTTCTACCCTTTCGAGATCCTTGCTAACCCTTTCCTCAATAATAGAGGAGCGAGTTTTTAAAAGCGCCACGTCTTCTTTCATCGTAAAGAAGTTGCCGAAGAAGTAGCCACCTATCGCAGTCATTGCGCTGCCTACTAGCAGGATTGCAGACTTCCAAAAGCCCTCATTTAAGTGAATCATCTGGAGATCCTTTTTTTATCTAAATACGTTCACCCAGTAGTTATTGACCATAGCTAAGCCAACATGGGTGTACTCAGGGTTATACATATTATGGGCATGGCCTGCGCTCTTGTGCCAAGCTTGAACCGCCTCACTAGCTGACCTTTGACCACAAGCTATATTTTCCGCCCACTGCCAGCCATTATAACCGCATCGGGAAAGCCTCTCCCCTACGTCTGAGCCGTCCGTACCCGTATGGCTGCATATCTGCTTAGGCCCTACGTCTTTAGCGTGAAGCTCAGCAGCACAGTTTAGCTTGCTATCAAACTTAAGAGCCGGAACCCCCTGCCTCGCCCTTGCTTTGTTTATCTCTTCAAGCAAGTCCAGGATAACGCTGGCGTGAGTGTTATCATCACCGATAGGAAGCTCGCCATCTTGCTCTTTATCCTCGCAATTTTGAGGGCAAATAGGCTCATCTGGCCTTGGCATTGGCTCAGGATACTTATGCTCGACAGTCCCGCATGCTGCTAAAGCAAATCCCAAAATCATTATTTTAATTATACTTTTATACATACTATTTTTTACCCATCAAATAAAGCGTAGCTATGAAGATTATAATAAAAAACAGGGCTACTCCGTTTAGCATCCCTGTCATAAAGTCATTCACCTTCTGATTCTATTAGGCTTAGAACTTTATCAAAGCCCTTTACTAGGTAGTCATCTAGCTTAGTATCGCTTTTAGCTGCCTTTGCTTCAAGGTGGGCAATGATTGCAGCTCTATTCATTACAATGAACTTGAGCATAAGCGGGGCCACGAAAGCCTTGAACTTCCCCCACATGCTAACCGCTTTTACTTTTCCATCTTCTACAAGTTTTTGACCTGCCTCTTTAGCCTGTTTAATATCCATAGAAACCCCCAAAAAAAAATCTATTTTATCAGTCAATTTTGACAGTTTTAATTTTGCATTGCAAATTAAACCCTAAGAATCTATGAACCCCTTGGCCGAACTACTTTAGCGCCCCATATCGGACTAGAAAAAATAGTCTGGTTATCCTCGTTTTTGCTTCTGTAGTATTAGATTAGGCTGGCCCAAAAAAAGCCCCTTAAAAGGGGCTTTTTCTGTTTTAAACTATCACTGCATCTTGAAAGCTAACAAATCCGCTGTGGGAAGTCTGATAGACATTCGTTTCCTCACCACCGACCAGATTAGAAGCCATTATTCTTGAAACTAATGCCGCCCTAGTATTTCCATCCAAATCGGCATCCGTCAAATCATTGAAGGAGAATTTAGCGTTATCGAGTAGCTTGCTGCCAGCCGCAAAAGCTGCTTGATTGAAATACAGGCTGAGATTTCCGACTGCTTTAAAGTATGTAGCGTCTATTCTGACTATAGTGACATTATTTACATCCCAATAGTCAGCCGTAATCCCGAACCCTGTTGTAATCTGTTTTTGTAAATTCATATCTTCCCTCTATTACCAAGTGTTAGTTTTTATGTTTACCCAAGCGTAAGTGCTTGCGCCTGTCTGCATACACATATCCATGTAGCTATTGTTAGCATCCGATCTGTAGCGAACAGCTCCAACATTTGCAGCCGTTGCCGTATCGGTGTCATCACCAACTTGTACGCTACTTGTAACGTGTACCTTACCTGTCAGGTAGTTATCTGTTACTGAGCTGTTGCCGATGGTTACAGTATTCGAGCCGTTTCCTTCTGCTGCATAGCCTATAACAGTTTCATTTGTGGTAGGAGTGCCAACGGTGCCATTGGTGCCTTTTGTCGAAGTGCCAATGTATGCTGAGTTTTCAAAATATTCTAAAGCTGTTGTTGTTCCGTTAATGTACCTTCCTGCATCTAGTCCAATTGCTACCCAACTTTCGCCTGTGAGGTTGCTTCTGCCAGCGTCCCTTCCAATAGCTGTCCAACTGCCGCCTGTGGTGTTGCTTCTACCAGCGTCTCTTCCTATAGCTGTCCAAAAGCCACCTGTGGTGTTGTTAATGCCAGCAGAATTACCTATAGCTGTCCAATTGTCGCCTATGGTATTCATTTGGGCAGCATTAGTTCCTACACATGTCCAACCTGCGCCTGTGGTGTTGCTAGTGCCAGCATTATACCCTACACATGTCCAAAAGCCGGATGTGGTATTGCTTTGGCCAGCATTACTTCCGATAGCTGTCCAATTGTTGCCTGTTGTTTTGTTTTGGCCAGCATTCCTTCCGATAGCTGTCCAATTGCTGCCTGTAGCATTAGTAGCAGCATCTTGTCCGATCCTCATAGCTCCTGTATATTCACCAATAGAAAGGTTAAGTCCGTTAAAAGTACCATTGTCATTCATTGTGAAAAGATTGACATCAGAGCTATTGGTTAAAGCTAAGGTTTTTGTTGCGCTTGTGGTGCCAGTGCCTTTGACGTTTAGCTTCGCTGTTAAAGTCGTTAGACCAATGCCTACACCTGTAGAGAATAAGGAAGATAATCTACTAACAGTGAACAAGTCAGCACTAGCCGTTGACCATACTTCAAAAATTTTATCTCGATTAGCATTAGTCGCACTATCTCTAACCGTCAAAGCACCGTCAGTAGTATCTGTTACATCTACTTCAGGGTTAGGGCTATTTAGATAGGCTTGCTGCAAGGTAGTGGTAGAAGTTGATAATGAACCTTGCGGGCCTGTGCCATACTTATTAGCTGGAATAAATTTAGATACTGCCGAGTCGCTTAAATCTGTTGCCCCTTTTTTAACTATTACAAAAGATCTAAAAGTTGCTTCGGCAAAGTTTGGGTCTTGGTTGAAATTCTCGCCAAAGATATTTGCTTCAGCATCAGCCAATGAATCATAGACTGCCTGACCGTACATCATAAATGTGCTGTTAGTTGCACCAAAGTACCAAACCCTTTGAATAGTCCATTTATTGTTTGGTACGGCGGCAAGCGTACCGCTACCGTCATCATATTGTTCGGGGTCAACTGCGGTGACAAATGGACCCTCTGTAATTCCACCAGAACCATTCTGCCAGCGATAGCCAAAGGTGATTGCCGTACCTGAAGGGTCTGTTGTTATGTTAGGCTTTTTAACTGAGTTAGTATAATTTGTTCCAAGTCTGTATGTATCGCCAGCAGACTTATCTAAATTCAGGTTAGCACCATTTGGGCTATATACGTTTCCATCGACATTTATAGGCCCAATGACTTGAATAAATTCAGCGTTATTTAGAGGTAGGTTATAGGCTGTGTATGGGTAGCTTAGGACTAGGTTTATATTCGTCTTATTAGCATGAACCACACGCCCTAGAATGATTAAATCTCTTAGGTCATCGGCATCAAAAGGATTAGACTGTTGAATAATTGTGCCGCTAGAATTAATTGCTACGTTAGTTCTAAACTCGGTAGCAATGTTAGTCACAGTTATACCTGTTAGTCCTGACCATGTTACTTTAGTCTTAGTTGGATTATCAGGATCAGTCCAGTTATCAACTATGTACCCATAGCCATCTGATATATCGAATCTTGTATTATCCCCGCCATTGATCGTTATAACACCACCAGAAGCTAGGCCAGTAGAAGCGGTTATTCTTCCTTCATCACCTGCATCTATTAGAGCATCGTTAAGATCTGTCTGAGCTGATAAAGTTCCGGTTATTGATCCCCAGGTTGCAGAACCACTAGCGACATCATCTGGAACCCAATTAGTACCATTCCAAATCAACGCTTGCCCATTGCTTGGAGCTACTGTTGAAGTATCAACATCACTGTGAGTATCAATTGAACCATCTGCACTAACCTTAGCAGTGTTAGCCGTAACAGAAGCGTTACTAGATACTGAAGTATCAAAGTCCGAGATTGTTGAAGCCGTCTGAGTACCAGTGTGATTAGATCTGTCACGGTCAGAACTATGAAAGTGTAAAGAACTATCGCCACTATCAGTCAAGTCAGTAGCATTTACATCCGATATATTATTAACCTCTGCGCCAGCTTCAATGCCTGCTACTTTTGAAGCATCAGCGGAGGGATAATATTTATTTGTTACACCTTCGGCAATATCGTCGGTAGTAGCATCATCTCCAGCCGTTACAAGACCTTTGGCATCATAAGTGATTTTAGTCTTAGTATCTCCGGTAATAGGCGCATTCTCATCCACCTTAGCATCTAAGGCATTCTGCAAATCGGTCTGATTAGATAATGTACCTGTGATTGAACCCCAAGCGGTACTGCCACCACCACCACCAGTATTTTCAACCCAAGATCTAACGCCTCCCGTTGTGGAGCTTAGTACGTATCCATTGACTGAAGGATTTCCTAAATCATCCTCTTTAGCATCAAGAGCATTTTGCAGGTCTATTTGATTAGATAATGTGCCGTTGATATTTCCCCATGTGACACCTGCTGCTTCATTCGATACCCAATCATTAACGGTATCTGTGCCTACCGAGAAATATGCTTTCTTGTTCAGGGTATCTAGGTAATGAACGCCAATAGCATCTGGTGCCGTCGTTGGGGGGCCATTGCGTTTTATAAGGTGGGTAGCCATATTTATTATATCCTCTAATCAAATTCTTTCGTTAAAACATCGCCATTAAAATCAACTAATACTTCCTGATCTAATGGGCTTAAATCTTCCTCGCCTGTTAGTATTCTATCGACATTAGAATCAAAATTTGCCGCTAAATTTTCCGAAGAAAAGCAACTTTTCGAGTTAAAAACTAACAAGGCAAGTCCTCCAGCTAAATAGGAACAATTCTAATGGCTGCGCTTGTATTGCCAACGCTACCAACTTCAGGAGTAAACACCCACTTGATAAAGCCAACCAATTCCCATGACTGAGGCAATGACGTGATAGTGCTTTGCCCAGCTATATCAGCCGTCGAGAATGTTACCTTGTCACAAGCAACCATTTCCTCCCACACGAAAGGATTGCTAAATATCGAGGCATAAGCTGTAAAATTACCGGATACACCAGCATCCCATTTGAACTGCCAGCATAATGCCGTCGAGGCTAATTCCATTGATATGGGGTTAGTTTCCCAAGATACTGAGCTATCTTGATCGACAAGATAGCTCATATTCGTAATTGCTCTAGTTCCACCGCTTGCCATTAGGTTTCCTCTAGGATTATTTTAGCGATATCGGTCTGACAAAGCCTATTTGTACCATAGCTGGCAAGCCCTTGCTCGGCGTCAAGCCCATCGACTGTCAGAAAATCAACAAGAATGCCAGCTACCACGAAAAGATCACAAGAAACCTCAAAGTCAGCCGAAGCCTTCGCTGAAGCATTATTATAATATTTCCTTTGGTATGTTTTAAGTTTCTGATTTCCTGCTGCGTTTGAGTAGATATATTCAGTTGAAACTTGTTGAGAGTAGGTATTATTAACTAGAGTTCCTGCTGAATTACTAAGCGGGCATCCGCTCATCTTAAATTTATAAGTCTTACCATTTTCGAGAGGTATATAAGTATTAAAACGTCCACTTGTTGAAAAATCATTAGGGGTTATAGCGAAGTCTGAAGCTTGCCAAGTTCTTATCCATCTTTTTTTAAGATCTTTTAAAGCAATTCTATTTCCTGCTGTACTCGTATAGCTAAAGTCTAAATTTTTATTTCCAACTAATACAGCCCTAACACCATTTGGGTTATAGGTAGCAAAGTTTGCATTTGTGAGGGCTGTAAATCCTGTAAAGTCTGTAGGGTTAGTAATTACTCCACCATCATCTTTTCTAATGGTAAAAAGCTCATTTCCTACCGATGCGCTAGGATCGAATTGGACATAGCTAGGACTGCCTACATCTGCGGAAAGGTTTGCCTCAAGGTTAACCCAATTTAAGCCGTTATTTGTTGGAGTACTGAAAGTGAACCAATTGCCAGTTGGGTAAACAGTCCAGATTACACCTGAGCCATCGACTATCTGAAAGCCTATGCCTCTGCTAAACATATCTAAAACTTCCCAATATCGGGAAGTCATCAGAGCATCACCTCTTTCTGATAACCAATTATATCCGTAAGCACCATCAGTATAGTGCATCTCTAATGCACCTGATATGCCGCTAGATTCTTTGATACCGTCTAGGTAGTTTCCACTTTTACCTGAGGAGGTATCGCATATATCCCACTTCCAAAGATCTACTATAGTCAGCTCACCATCTGGTAATTCCCCATCAAAATACTGAAGCCATTGGTGAACTGCATTTTGCCAGCCGTTTTGTTGCTGTAGGTTAGGCTTAACAGGCGTTCCGCTTACAGTATTATCGCTAGTTGACCAGCCATAGGAGATCTGACCAGCATCAGGATCAGCCTTCAAAGCTGCGCCGTCAGTTGCCCATTCTGTTGTTTTAGTAGGTTTAGCCATCGTATTGCCTCAATATTTAATCAATTAGTAAACTATAATAACCTGCACCTGATAGATTTTCTCCCATAAGGTCGAAAGTGCCAGAATCAGGGTCGGCATCTTCTTCAAAGCCAAAGTATGGAGTATAATTAGTTACCGTGGTCTTAATAAACTCAATGCCTGCGCCCTTGGCTATTCTTACGATTCTATTAGCCTGCGAGACATCACCCGAGCTTATATTTTTAATCTCAATGGCAAAGCCTGCCTCGTAAGTCTCAACTATTTTTGTCTCTTCGGCTTCTATTATTAGATTAATAGCCTTGATAATATCGTTAGCAGTGCCGCTTGAATTGTATGCAATAACTAATGCTTTTAATAAGTTTCTATAATCTTCGTCATCAACCGGCCTAGATTGAGCATTAAGCATGTCACCTATCAAATCTAGGTTTTCACCTTCGGCGACATCAAGCGTTAACTGACTTTTGAAAGCTGTAAATTGAGTTTCAAAGTCAGCCATTGGAGAAAGCATAGGCTCGAGGAAAGCCTTGAATAATGGGCTGTCCTTGTACTGCTTTAAAATGTTATCAAGACCTTCGGCTGCATGGTCTATGACTTCCAGCTCTTTAGTCATTAGGGTATATCCTCGACTATTATATTTGATGCTATTAATGTAGCCAGCTCATATGATGCTATAGCTATACTAGATACATTAGGGTCACTTGGTCCCGCTGTTGTGCCAATAAATATCTCTAGGTCAGATATTCCATCAACTCTGTTTATTGGCGTATATAGCTTATGCTGATATACATCTTGGTTTATTTCAAAGTTTGAAAAGTAGTTTACTAGGTTAGCTTTTATCTGGTCGTCACCATCGCTAGGATAGTCTAGGTCAGTAGTTCTTTGTACTCTAATATAAATGACTACATCTATAGTTGAGCTGATAGGCATTAACAAGCCAGCGTTTCCGTTGGCGTCCGTATATGAACCGGTACGCCCGCCGCCGTCTGTGCTTACTACTTGGATACCTGCGGCCTTGCTGTCATAAATTGACTGAGCTATATCATCATCATAATCGGTATCTGCATTGACAAAAACCTCGATGCTATGCGCTGGCATCTCATTAGGAGCAACCGCACCGGCTATTGCCACGTCGCTATCATTTTCAATGATAGAAACGCTATTATTATCGCCCTTAATAACGGCTATTACTGACTCTTTTATGCCGTTCACTGAGGAAGTGCCTAGCCTAGTTAGTTCCTCGTATCGCCTAGCCCTAAATTCTGCGTCCGTTTCTGTATTTCTGCCCAGAATAGCGTTATCAATATTGAAAGCACTATCAAGGCCGGATACAACATCTTTAGCCGTTACAATCGTACCCTTAACGCCTTGAATCGGGCCTGTGTCATCGCTTAGCATATTGCAAGCGGTTGCAGTGGCGTAATTATTCTCAAGGCTAATGGCTGTAGAACCATTTAAAAGAGTATTATTTTCAACGGTAAGGTCATTACTGACAAGGCTTGAATCATCAAGGCTAATGTGAACAAATGAAGGCGTGATAGATAAGCCTAAGCTAGTGCCGTCAAAGTCACCAATAACTGTGACCGTTGTAATATTGGGCAAAGCTTCTAGCTTCGTCTTTATTTGGGCCGGTGTATCATCGAAGTTTATCGTGGTTGAATTGCCATCAAAAGAAAGGTCAACCGTTCCAGAGGTTGCAACTTTGTCGCCTGTTACGGCTAGGCAATTGTCGGCTATAACATAGTCGCTAGTGTCAGGCGTACCTGTTCGAGTTTTTGAGCTAAGGGAAAAGTCATTAGTGCCGCCTGTTACCGTAAACGCTGTGAGCTGTGGTACGCTTGTATTAGCGTCACCTATTAGATAGGCTTCGGCCTCGGATGATTTCGCTTTAAGCCTCTCGATATTAACAAGCTGTAAAGACTTATCAAGGGAAGTGCCGAAAGAAGTAAGGGGAAAGTAAGAGTTGTAAACATCTTCCAGCCCTTCCCAAACGCTTGCCATCTCATTAGAAAAAATATCAATTAATTGACCAAATCGAGAGCTGGGGTTTACGTTTACCGTTTCGCCCTGTTCTGCAAATTTTGCAATAACAGAAGTCCTAAGCTCTTCTTGTATTTCTTCTAAAGTCTTAGGGCTAAAGCCCTCAGAAGTTAAACCAGCCATCTATTAAACCTCAACATTTGCGGTTATCGTTTGCCCGTCGATTGTAATAGCCGTAAAGCTTATCAACATATCCCTAGTTGTCGTCGATGATTCTAGCTGCATTTGTTCGATTGAAGCCACGCCAGATACGCCAAGAATCGCCTCTGATATTATTGATTGAGTTTTTGAATAGCTTATAGGCTTCTGTCTGAAAATTTCTTGAATGTAAGGTACGCCATAATTTTGCGAATCATCTAAGAAGTATTCGCCTGCAAACGTGCTTAAAGTTGCTATAACGTCTTGGCGTATCCCTTCGGCCTTAGATACATCAGAAGTCAATTTTAAATCGCCATTTTCTAAGATTATATCCGAATTTGGCGTACCAGTTTCAATGCTATCGCCAAGATAAATATCAGACATCTATTGAACCCCCTGAGCCGGTAAGCTTGTCGGATTGCCGCCAATGGTCCCGCTTACTGTGTAAGTCAGTCCCAAAAATGCGTTTCTAATCGTTGGGATTATTGCGCTATCTTCTGCGGCCTCAACATTGGTTAAGATTGTAGCATTAATTGCAGCCATACCACTAGCAACACTTGGCGCATCTACCAAGGCCCCGCTAATGGCTGTAAATGCCGGCGAGGCCATAGGAGGCGTTATTGATAGCGTTGAGCTATTAATTGAACTTTGGAATGCACTAGCTATCGCATTTAAAAAAGCCGCAGGGCTGCCCAATGCGCCGCTGTCAGGTAGCGAACTAGCAAAGGTAGCCTTGCTGTAAGTAAAGCTGATATTAGCCGCCGGTGAATACCCCGCCAATTTCATATCGGTAACATTACCATCTATCCAATCGGCTAGATTATTCTTCCAGGTCTGATCGGAAACTAATGGTATAGCCGCAAAGCTATCTTTCCAATCCTGCAAAGCCGCTATGCTCACGCCTGCAACTCCCCTAGCTCGGCTATTATGCCTTCGATAATTGTAAGCTGTGGAGCAACCATAGGGCCAGCAGGGCCAACGGCGCTCGGATAGGTAGCCGTCTTAAGCTGTTCTAGTGCAACCTTAAGCATCTCGACTAAATCCCTGCTACCAAGTGAAGAGCTAGGGTCAGGCGTGGCGTTAGCATCTCCAAGAAATAGCTTTTTGCCATATATGCCCATAGCCTCTTTTGTTTTGCTATGCTGTTTTGTCATATTCTTGTGGGTAACGCCAGCCATCAAAAAGCATGAGCCAAGAGGGAAGATCGTGCTATCAGAAGGCGTTCTTGATCCGTTTTCCTTCCAGTCGTCAAGATTCCTTTGGCTGACAACAATTACCCCCTTATCGCCGGCCTTTAGCGGGTAAACTATAGCCGAGTCGCTAGTCATAGGGTAAAGGATAGGAACGTCTAATATAGTCGGCGCTTCGATTATATCCCCGCCAAAAAATAAAGAATCAAATTCTGGCTTAACTTCTGCCGTCAATTCTGACTTGTTCCACTTCACCACCTCAACGGGTAAGCATATATCAAGATCCATTAGCCTTGATTCTATTAAGGAGCTGATTGCATCAGATAGCTTTATCATTATTTCCCCGTCATTGTTTCCAGCAACTCGCCCTTGATTTCACTAACGAACTCACCGCCATAAATTTGCCCCATATGCCTTATGGATTTCACTCTATAGTATAGTGATTCGTCTTTAGAGATCCCAAGCAGTGGGTCATAGCTTGCTTCTGTGTTCCTGCTTTTAATCTTTATAACCGAATTTAAGTCAATTTGTGGATATAAAACAGTTTTAAAAGTAGCGCCTGCATAGTTCTTATTGATACCGCTTAAGCTTGCATCTGAAGTGAAATTTATATCTATAAGTCCATAGTTATAATCAAGCTCATAGATCGGCGTCTTAGTTTTTGCGTAAGATCCGCTTATGATTTTTTGATATATTTCTATCCTCTTATTATTCACAACCACATTAAAATTTGGAAGAAATGAAGCGATAATCTGAACAATGTCGCCCTTGACCGTCTGACTTGTTTTAAAAGTCTTGTCATTTTTTTTAATAAGGTCAAAAGAAAGTGAGGAGCTTTCACCAAAATAGCTTTTATTGTATGCCGCAATAAGGTCAGATATTATTTTAGATCTTTTTGTGTTCTTTCCGTATGACTTAGAAAAGTATCTATCCTTCCTCGACATAATTCCAGATACTAAATTAAGCTCTATATACCTATCGCTGTTTTCTTTTCCAAAAGAAGCCGAGGCCAAAGTACCTGCAAAAACTTCGTTAAGCGTACCCTTATAGCCAATGCTAAATATAAAATACCCTGACTTCTGAATAGCCCTAGCAGTATCGCCGCTTAGGTTATAAATCTTTATCACGCAATCATTTGAGCTAGGGATATTCACAAAGACAGGCATATTCCTAGATACTTCAAAGCTAAGATTGAATGAGTTTGAGTTATCTTCATTTGAAGATAATGTGATAGTATCATCTGACTTATTAAAAGGTATATAAGTCAGGCTATACTTTCGTTCATAAGCCGATAAGTTATCCATCGAGATCTATCCTAGTCTGCATTGACATAAAAAAGCTTGTTTATATTGCCTAAGTTTTCCCTAGTGCAATCGCCTAAGCCGTCTTTAGTATCTTGCATGATAAAGTCGCCGTACATGCCTTCTGGCATCAACCCATAAAGCTTGAACATTTTAATTATCCTAGAAAGCATAGGGATTGAATCAATAAGTAATACGTTGTTAATGTCATAGATAGACATATACCAACAATCATTCCTAGAATTATATCGAACCTTGACGCCAATGTTAGTGTTATCAAGGTTAGTTATTATCTGATAAAGCTCTTCTTCGTTATCTATTGGAACATTATAAAAAGCCATATATTAACCTCTCTATGGTGCTGCCGGTGTCTTACTAACCTGATCTATATAATTCTCAAGGTTAGCCTTGTCACCTTGAACTTGTTGCTGACTTAAATCGCTTAACTGCCTGCCATCGTTTCCAGCCGCATCAGGTAAGAACTCTTGATTCCTCCCACCAAGCGCCACGCTACTTTTTTCACCTTTGAACTTTATAAGAACATCGCCCGTTGTTGATCTTGCTATTCTCGCAATATAGACCTGCACTAATGTTATCGTGTAGCCTATGGCGTCGCCTGTGTCTGAGCTTCGGCTTATGGCAAAGTTAATTATCTTGAAAGGCGCTAAGTCTCCATTATGATCTTTATAGCCTGACTTTTCGTAAGCTGTTTTTAAAAAAAGCGGCGTACCCTTTTCATGCCAGCTAGATAAAGTCCTATAGGCTTCGTCTACCCTAGTTTCATAACTATTAGCCTGTTGGCCTAATGCTGAGCTTCCCAATAGTTTGTATGGGTTGCTAAATAGATCTAGTAGCGCCATGCTTGAATTTGAATTAAGAGCGGTTATAGTTATGGTTTTCTGTCTTATATTACCGCTATCATTTAGAGGTATGCCGCCCTCAACTGCATAAAGCGGGCTATCTGCTTGGCTTTGATAGTTTTCTGATATGGTGGCATCAGACTCAAAAATAGGCCCAACCTTTTCAAATACTCCCGATATATTAGAAGTCTTTAGCTGTGACTTACCCTTGGGATTCCATTTTAATTCTTGCAAATTAAACTTTGTATTGACCGGTAATGATGCTTCGTTAAATCCGAACATTATACAAGCCTCCCCATGTTAGAGATCTGCATCATACTTGAAGCCAAGCTGTTTTCTATGACCGCCCTTGGCTGATTAGAGCTGATTTTAATATCCTGCATAATGCTTATGCTGCCTTGGTCATTGGGGTTGGGCGCTACCTTCTTCTTTTCATCTTTGTTTTTTTGGTCTTCTTCTTCATCAAAGATTGCATTCCAAACTTTCTCCCAAGGTATAGGGAAGCTTTTAAATATTGTAGGTACTGCACTTCTAAATATTCCATCTTCCCCAAAAAAGTTAGGTACAGGAATCGGCTTAAAGTCTGTGTTGAACCATTTTATTTTGCTAAATTCTTCAGCGTCAATGTCAAAAATATCCATAAATATCCTACCAATAGCTCTTATAAATGCCTTTATGGATATTTTTATAAATTCAACAAAAACAAACTCTAAAAGCCCGCCTATGCTTCTTTCAAACCCTGCTTTTTCTAAATATTTTCCTATCAATGAAGGAAAGGCAGCGCCTGTAGGGTCAGCGAAAAATTTCGTAATATCTACAACAATTAGAGATATATTTTTTAGAAGTTTAGACATGACATTATCTAATAGAATGAAATAATATATCATCCCGCTATTTTTGCTAAATAGACTATTAAAAGTATTAACAAGCCTTACAATAACGTCAGTAGATGCATTAAATGCTGGCCCGTTTGCTGTCATAAAAGACAAATTAGCACTAATGGTATTTACTATTGTTTTTAAAGCATCTCTTATGGGCCTGCCAAATTCCTTTAAGAACTCCGAGAACCTTACAGATAATATGTTAATCAATCGGCCAAATGATCTATCTGTAAACGATGAAAAGCCGCCTATTGCCTTTTCAATGACATCCAAGACCATTGAAGTTTTAAATTGCTCTTCTGTTAGTTTTTTTAACTCAGGAACGATGCTTGTAAGAATCTCACCTGCTGATCCCATGATAAAAGTCTTTGAAATTTCTTCAAAGAAGGTGCCTAAGTCTTTGCCGGTTATATCTGACATCCTAGTGGCTGCTACCGCTACCCTATTGGCAAGCCTTGGGTCTTGACCGGATGCTAAGAAGAACCTTGAAACGCCTGTTATAATATCGTCGGCGCTTATTCCCAGCCTGTCCTGAAGCCTGCCAGCAGTCCTTGTCAGCGTCCTTTCTAGGGCTTGGGTATAATTGCCTTGGATATATAAAGCTCGCCTAAGCTCCATTATGGCGCTTTCTTCTGTAGCGGCATCTTGAACACTCTTTGTCAGAACTGTTGAAGTTGTCCCGCCAACAAAGTTAATTAGCTGAGCGCCTAGAATACCGCCTAAGACGGCTGCCGTTTGGCTGATATATCCAAAGATAGACTTAGCAATGCCAAGCACGCCCATTAGAGCGCTTCCAGCCAACTTAGCGCCACTAGCTAAGGCCCCTACTCCACTGCGGCCAGTGCCGATTGATTTTAGGCTAGTCGAGATACCTGCAAAGCTGCTTTTTAGCCTTCCAAGAATAGGAACATTGCGCCTAATGCCTTCGCCCATATTTCGGAAAGCATTGCTTTGTCGCCCTAGATCTTCCGTGGTTTTTTCAACCTGATCTTCTAGCTCCTTTTCTTTTCTAGTAACCTTGTCTAGGTCTTGTACTGACTCCCTTGCGCCCTTGATTGACAGGCCAATGAAGAACTCTCTTAATGGATTAGATTTTCTTACCAATGGCTTCACCTATAGATTTTATTAGTTCAAATTTAACCTTGTACTGTTCTTCAATGGCCTTATGAGCATCAACCAAATCAATAAAGCTAATATCTTTCATATCCGAATACGACAAGAGGCCATGAACTACTGGCCCCCAAAAAAACATATTCAATTCTTTGCCCTTGTCTTTGCTCTTCTTTTCAGAAGATCCAGCCAAGTTTAATCCACCATATTGCTCAATGCGCCGGCTATAGGTGAAAAAAAATCCTCAAAATTATAAAGAAGAAGCTCTTTGATAGCTAACATGGTCAGAGAATAGTCAGATATATCTAGCTTTGATCCATCAACAATAATTTTAGGCTGTAGCTGTTTAATCGTGGCTATTAGCTCATCTTCTGACATGTTTCTAAAGAATAGCTCAATACCTTCTTTAAATTTATCTTCTGCAAATGATCCGACGCTTGGGCCTAAGCATCGTCCTAGCTTATGGATTAATCTATAACCTTCCTCGGCGTGAATCTTGGAAAGTCCTACCTCTCGGCCTTTTATCGTTACAGTTTTAAGCATATCAACTCACCTTAGTTATTAATTGTTCAACAATGCCTATTAAATAATCTTAGATGAATAAATACAATCCCAAAAAATTAAAAGCCAGGTGGCGTTGGATTCTTCAAAGGATTGTTATCTTTGACAGGGTTTAAGCTGTTCCAAATATCCTCTAAAGTGCTTCCAGGATTGCCGTCAGTCGGTGACAAGCCAGCCAAGAATACAATGATATTATCAGACCTAAGACGCCATTCCCTAGCTTGATGATTAACGCTAAAGGTAGGGTCAGGTATCTTTGTTAAAAAGCAAGACGGAGCTATGATGGTCGTGCCACCATAGCCCCTTTCCTTAGCCACAAAGGGCAAGACGCCAACGCCTGAAAGCTCGTCAAGTATAGAGACATAACTTAAAAAGTTGTTGCTAGGTGAGGATTGCATCAACCTAATAGTTATAGTTCCCGATCTTAACTTGTTGCGAACCCTAGCGGCGTCACCGTCTATGCCCTGCACTAAAGAATATCTGTCAAAGTCAGTCTGAATACTAAAAAAGTCTAGGTCATACCCCTCTAAGGGGTATCCCGCTAGAATCATCTCAAAGTTTTTAGGGTCAAACTGTCTTAGAGTCATAATAAAACCTTATGGAGTCGGTACGGTGATTGTTCCATCTTGAGCAACCGTTGCAGAAACCGGCAAACCAACCGAATCAGTAAGAGAGTAAACACCATCACCGCATTTTATAACCCAAGACCAATCCTGTGGAGTCGATGCAAAGGTAGAATCAGGCATCTTGTCAATATAAGCGTTAGTAGTGCTTACGATTGTCTTCGAGCCTGTTGACGTTTGATCGGCTGAATCACCATAAGCAATGTTAAGGCTAAATACGCCGCCGTTTGCTTGAGTCTCGTCAAGCAAAGCAAGCTGTGAAAGGATGTAATTAGAAGGTGAGCATTGCTGTAACACTAGGGTGACTTCGGCATTAGTTGCGTTAGTCTTGATCCTGCAAGTATGACCAGTTGCTCCCGTTACACTATTCCACATAGAGTTGGGCCTTGTAATGCTTAGCATTGTCTCGCCAAAGCCTTCTACGACATATTGATCTATGGTAACAATCACATTCTTAGGGTCAAAAGTCTTCATTATCATTTTAAACAGTCTCCTTAGTCTATAATTGTTCCGTTGATCTGAACTCGGTTAATTCCTGCGCCTGAATAAGCTGTGAAGCTTATACCGTTTAGAATCCTGTTGCTTCTATCTATTGGAGAAACGCTAGATGCTAATGGCACGTTGACTGTGAACTTAGGGCTGGCTGATATAACGCCTTGGTTTTCTGCTTGCTGCAATACAGTGTAAAGGGTCGATCCAATGGCCGCAATTCCTGCATTGTCATAAGGAAGCTTTTCGTTAGCAACCAAAGAAGCAAAGATAGCCTCTTGGATTCTCTTTTCTAACCACAAAGCGCCAATATATGTATCAATCCATCCACCATTTGCAGCACGGCCATTATAGGTCACGTCAACGCCTGCAATGGATGAATATTGGTTAGCATAAGCCGCCCTAAGCTCAGTTTCCTTGGCTGTTGACACTACATTAGCATCAGTCAATTCTAGGGTCATGTAAGCTGGGTTATAGCTTCCTACGGTACGGCCTAGCATTGCGGACATCCAAGAACAGTCAGCCCTATCATCAGAATAAATGCTAAAAGCAAGGTTAGTTCCTAGATTAGGAGTCGCCGCAAAGAATGAAAAGCCTGAGAACTTTTTAGCTGCGGCACATGCTGCTGCTGCAATCTCATGGTCAGCATTGGCCGTGAAGTCGTGAACATAAGCAAACCAAGAGTCATCGTTTGCTAGGATGCTAGTAATATCAGAGGATGAAAGAAGGTTTTCAGCCGCTTGAGTAACACTAGCCACAATTGATTCGTCAACTGTTGCGCCCGTCTGAACTTCAGAGCTAACGGTAAATGATACACCATCAACCGCGCCTGTGATTGTAATGGTATTCTTGTCTACAGAATCAACCGCACTAGCTACAGCGGTAGCCACTTCAGATTCGGTCTGAATCAACGCCGCTACTGTGTCCATTGTTGTGTCGTTGTCGGTAGTCCAAGATACTGATCCGATGGATACACCGCCAATAAATACTTCGACATCCTGACCAGAAACAAGTGGTACTGTGTTGTAAGTAAGCTGTGAAATTTGAGGAAGCGGAGTGCCGTCGTCTGACCTTGCTACATAAACATTACCAACTGCTGGAGTCTGGGCAAAAATCTTTTCTGCCATCTCAATTACGTTAGAAGCTGGCTTAATATCGCTGTCAGCCGCTAACGCTGCATAGCTAGTGTATTGCCTAACCTCGTGATTAGCCCAACCAGCATTAAAGTTTTGGTCATTAGTCGTGCCGCCCCTGCCGTTAATCAGGATGCTATCAAAGCTGGCTTGTGCAATGCCAGAACTTTGAATGGATATGGCAACGTCTACAATTTCATTAATTTCTGGCATAATTTACCACCTTTAAAAATTATAGTTAATCATTGTAATTGATATAATCAATCGGACCTAGCTTATCAAAGTAGTCAACGTCATCAATGCTTGAACCGTCTTCTAGCATTATATTAAAAACAATCTCAAAAGTAGCCCTTGCCTCATATTCACCACCTATTAGGGTAGTGGTATTTTGCGGCGGCGAAAAGGTTAAAACAGTTATAGGAAGGTTTTCTATTAGCCTCCATCTAACCGTTTGCTTAGACCAGCCAGTGATTAGCTGATTAGCCTCATCTAGGGCCTGAACATAATCATCTGAATAGCAATCAACCTGATAGGTCACCTCATTGCAGCTATATATTTTATAGACGCCAGTCACCTTATCGAATTGCCTTATCATCCTTGGGGCAGTAGAGCTAAAATATTGATATGAAGTATAAGGCTTTTTTGGCCTTGGGGCATTAGGATGATAAAAAATAACCCTTTCATTATTACCCGCAAGCAATGCACAAGCATATATTTCATCTTGAATCGTGCTAAGGGATAGACTCATAAATCCCCCTCTATTATCTCGTAGGCTATCGAGGCCCTAAGCTGCCCAGTATCGACTAGCGGCCTCGCCCCGCCTTGTGGGTTTTTGCCGCCCCTTGTTGGGTCGTTAAGTGCCGGCCAATCATTGTCCGTGAACTTCTTTTTAACTTCGCCAACCATTGCAGCCGCCAGCTTTCTTATGATCTTGTCAGGGTCAGCGGCCTTTGACAGCTCATTTTCGGCTATCTTTCCAATCTTGTTTTTGACTCTTTTATCGTTGGATGTAGATCGAAGGAAAGATCTTTCTTTTTGATTGCCCAAGCCAAACTCATGAATGACAGCTATATCAAGCAAGGTATCATCAGAGTTGGCTATAGTGCCGTCTGATTCTCTTCTTTTCTTTTTAGAGTCGGCTTTGTGAGCTTTATTACCATCTGGGTCAGCAAGAATGCCAACTTTAGCCGATAGGTTTAATTCCATCAGCTCCTTTAGCATCTCTTCATTTTTTCGGTGTCTTTTGATTTCCACCTAAACCGCCTAATCCTTGGCAATGGCTACGATTTTCCAATGGGGAATCAAATAATTCCACCTTTCACATGATAGCATAGAATAGGTTTTAGAATTGTACTGAAATTGCGCTGCGTCAGTAATATTCAGTGCATTGTTAACGATAGTTTGAACGCTATTTTCTTCCGTGAAAATAGTTATAACCTCGTTATTCCTAAAGCCTTCCCCTAGCAGCTCTCTTTGACTTCCTGTCACGGGCTGTACGCTTGCTATAATAGTCTTTGACTGTTCGGCCCCTTCCACAAAGACGCCATCAACATAGGCGTCACCAGAGCGCCAAGTCATGGTGATATTTTCAGTGAATAGGCTATTGAACATTAGCAAACCACCAATGGAGAGGGTCTAAAGGTTTTCATAAGGTACAAAAACTCAGAGCCATATTTAGTCTTTGCTAAGTAAGACTTCCAGCCATCTACAGAACCCATAGCGGGCATGCCGCCGTAAGATATGGATACGTTGCCAACCGTTTCACTGGCAACGCTCCCCTTTTCCATATCTGAGCCGCCAGAGTCAGGGGCTTGCGTATCATCGAGCGCATAATAGTGACAACAAAGCAGGGCCAGCGCATGGACCTGCTTTTTTTCTGGAAAGTATTTTGTGTTGCTATTTAGATAGACCATCAGAACATTTTTAAGAGCTTCAAATTCAGCAGGCACGCCAGTTCTGCTGGCATACTTGCCATTAGATACTATATTGACATACTCTGCAGTTGGGTCTATCGGTATAGCCATTAAATATCTTCCTTCATTTTCTCAAGCTGTGCCTTTATTGCACCCTTAAGCGGCCCTTTAGCAGTTTCTAGCCATTCGCTTAGTATTCTGCTGTCATAAGTCTCTTCTACCAGCTTAATAGTGACCTTAACGGGCTTTTCTTCGCTCTCAACGTCCTGAATTACTTCTATGCTACCTGAATCAATCTTTCCCTTAATGCCCCGCTTAAAGCCGCTTCCGTCCTTGGTAGCAGCAAGCCAATGTGAGTCACGTACCTTATTGACACCTGGCATTAGGTTAATTTTGTCAGAAAGTCCTAAGCATCTAGCTTCATTGTTTTTGATAAGCATTTCATACCCCGTTTAATTAATAAAAAAACCTTGTGGCCTGAATATATTACAATCCAAACCACAAGGCATTACTAATTAAATACCGTCTAAGCGGCAAACGCTAAGAGGATAGGCGATAGTTAAGCCGCCAGTTCTTTGCTCGCAAGGTACAACAAGGGAAAGCCCCTGCTCTTGAGCTGTGTAAGCTCTAAATTCCATTGGTAGCTCAATCCAAAGCTTGTCGATGCTTCTATTGTAGAATACAGCGCAATCTTCGGAGTCATAGGAAGCACTAGCAGCAATGGAATCTTTAAGCTTGTAAACTGGAACAATCTCATTGATGTATGGGTTGCTCTCTAGTACGAACTTTAGGATGGTTACATTGTTGTCGGCGCTCATAGGAGTTTGAGCGATCAAAGCATATTGTGCGGTTGGAAGCGCCATAGTAGTTGGAGCCTCAACGCCGTTTGATCCGTCAACAATCTGAGAAACCGCTAGGTTAATATCGTTAACGATTTCTAGTGAAGTCTTAGTAGCCCAAGTGGTAGTTGTACTAGCACCATCTGGAGCTGTAAGCGTACCAATGTTAGGATGGTTAACGATACCAGTGTAAGCAACATCAGCATCACCGAAGAAAATTAGGTCATCTTCGACAACCATAGCAGCACGTCTAGCAGCAGAAAGAAGCTTGCTGTCAAGAGGCATACCGCTCATGCGAGCTGCACGAATATCCGCTTGAGTATATTCAAAAGAGTCACCGATTGAATAAAGTTGCTTCACTGACTTTTTGCTTTTCACGTTTACGCTAGGAAGATCCTTAGCGCCATTAGCGATAAGCTTAGCAACGCCAACGGCATCAAATGAACGATAAGCAACTGACTCAGCGCCTTCGTTGGTAGTTGCGTCAACTGGGAAAAGACGGCGGCCCATTAGGTCAGGGTATTTGACGTCCAGCTCGCGAGTCTTCATGGCTTCGAGTTCTTGCTCGAGCCACATTCCTTCGTCAGAATCAAGAATAGTATATTTACTCATATTTTAAATTCCTTATATTTTATTGATTAGTGCCAAGTATAGTCAAAGTCGATAACAATTAGATCACCGTCAGCAGCGGAGCTAGTGACAGCCAAACCCATGGCTAGGGTAGTAGTTCCACCAGCTACGGCCTGAACTTTACCAGTCGCAGGGTTATAGGCAACCAGTGCGCCAACTGCTAGGGCTGCGCCTGCGGTCATCCAAACTCGGCCTCTCTTTAATACAGGCATCATCTCTTTTTCAGCGTAAACGTAAGAGCCATCAGCTTCTTTTTCGTGTGCGCCGTGGAATACTGCTAAGCCTAATACTGCATCATCAGCAGCAGCCGCGACGTACTGAGCGTCAGCAGTACCAGCAGCTAGGGCAACGCCCAAACCGATTGAGCCGCCTTCGGCTTTACCAGAATCCACTTGGCTAAGGCTTAGCGGCTCGGCCATTAAGCCTACAAAGCCCTTAGCAAAATCTTCGCTATAAGTTGTTTGTACTGACATTTCAAAACCTCTTAAAATTAAAAATTATACAATGGGCTTCTTCCAAGAATCCTTTAACTCTGCAAATGCTTTCTTTCGAGCTTCTTCGTAGCTTAGGGCCTCATCTTTCTTGATAGACTTGCCTAGCTTCTCAACGCTCTTAGGGGCTGGCTTTTCGCCGTCCTCGATAGCTACATCAAAGCGGGCTTCAACATAAGCATCAGACTTATCATCTAGCTTTGTTTCAGGTCGTAGCTTTTTAATAACTTCTTTTTTGACTTCAATATCTGAAAGTCCGTCAAGCTTTACTTCGCCTAAGAACTTTTCGGCCTTCTTTTCTAGTGAAACCCTAGCGGCCACCGCCTTAGCAAATTCCTCTTTGCCAGCTTCGTCCTTAACTTCCTTAAGCTTCTCGCCGTATTCATCCACCTTGGCTTGTAGCTTTTCATTTTCTGACTTTTCGGCGTCCAAATTCTTTGAGAGTTCGGCAAAACCTTCCTGCATTTTGGAAACCGCACTAGCCAATTCCTCGCTGGCCTTATACTCTTTTCCGTCCACGATAATGACTTTCATCATATCCCCTTTTTTATCTTCATTATAAAACTCAATGCCATCACAGACAAAATTCAACTCTGACTCGGAATCTTTGGAATCGGTCAGAACCCTAGCCATCGGCCCAGCTCTCCCACGTTCAACCAAAGCAAGGTGGTTATATCTTATCTCTCTTTGGATGCAGTCATATTTCTGGCCTTTCCATTCGCCTGCCTGCTCATCTAAGAAACAAGTATATCCTAAGCTCATTTCAAGCTTCTTGCCGTCTTTTATTTCTTGAATAGTGTCTGAATCAAAAAAAGTCACCTTTTGCTGTACATACTCTTCAGACTCGTCGCCATTCGATACCGGCAGCAAGACCTTTTTAGGAGTATCGCTAGTCATGCCCACAACGTAGTCGTTTGCATTTGCGGTATTAACCAGCTCGCTTGGGTGCATGTTAGTAGCTGGCAATCCCTCGAGGCTTTCCATTGAAGCCTCGCTAAAAACTTCTTCCGGTAGTCTTAGCTGCCGAATAATTTTAATCGTGCCATCTGGTGACTTTTCAAAGTATGTAAAAATGCCTGTCCTAGTAAGGTTAGCCATAACTTTTAAAAAGCCTGTGCTTTCATCTTCGTCAAGATTTTTTGAGTCAAGCTTTACATAGTCAATATTACGCATCTTGTATCCTTTTTGGAAGGTGTGACAATTATACCTCACAATAAGCCATATTATCAATAGGTCAGAACTAATCAGGAAAGTATGGCAAAGCTACACATCTACACTGCCAAGGTTGACCTGGAATTGTATCAGACCCGCCATTATAGTTGGGGTCACTTGCAGGGCTGTAAGTCGTGCCATTCACTGTCACAATGCCATTCCATGAGAATATCTTTCCGTTAAGATTTCTATGGGTATCCCTAACCCTTTCATCTTCTGAAGTCTGCCATTCGTATAGCTCTATTCCAGCGTCTTCCTGCTGAGTCTTAGAGATTTCACCTAATGCGGTTGATACTTCGTTCCTAGCTACAAATTTAGCTCTATTCCATGCTGTGCGGTAAGCATCGGCCTCGATCTTTGGGGCTATCTTTTGGGCTATTTCTTCCCACCTAAGTCCCGCCTCAATGCCTTGGCCTATGGTTTTTTGTGTTCCTATTATTGCCGTTTGCTGAGTCTCTAAAAGATATTTAACAGTCTCATTGGTTGACCTTTTGAGCGTATCCATTAATGACTCTGATATTCTTGGCTCGATCAATACATCAGGGTTAGCTGATACCATCGTCCTAGCAATATCTTGGCTGTACTCTTTTCCCATGCTCATATAGATCGGCTCAACCAGTTCCCTAAGCTCTCGCTCATTGAATTGTCCAAAGCTAACCGCACCAGCCAATGAAATTAGAGATTCGAGGGTAAGCAGGGTGTCATTGTCTTGCAGTATTTTACTTTTTTGCTGATCCTCAATTTTTGAAAGATCGAGAACCCTTGGCAAGACAGTATTTGATACCTCAACCATAAAAGCCGTTATCATCTTGCGGCTAATACGGTCGAGCATCCTGTCATATTTCTCATACTTTTTAAGAAGGCTTTTCCGCTTTCTTGGGCTTTTTATCCTTCTTCTTGTCGCTCTTTTCTTCATGAATCACCGCAATCATTGAATCAACTGGCTGAAATATCTGCATCTTCTTCGGCTTCTTCGGATTCTTCTGATCTTTCTGATTCTTCTGATTCTTCTGACTCTCCAATTTCTTCCCCTTCAAAGGCCATTTTCTCGGATTTTTCATCAAGATCTAAGCTAGTTTCATATGAGAACTCACCCGATCCAAAGCGGCTATTGGCAACCTCAAAAGAATCATAAACGCCTTGAGTCATATATATGCTGTCAATATCGGCCTGAATCTTTCTAGTTTCTAAGACTGTCTTTTGATCCTGCTGATATAGAGGGTCAAAGGTGAAGGTCCAGCTTTCTGGCTCTTGAATCGGCAGTAATAATTGATTGAAAATTATTTGAGCCATTCTATCTATTGGCTTTCTTAGCGTGTCTTCCTGCCTTGACTTGACCATATCGTAATAGTCAATCATCTCGCTCTTACCTTGGTCACCAACCAAAGCACCGCTTGGCCCCTCACCTAGCAGCCTCGTGTGCGGAATGTCACTAGCAGCAATAAGCCGCCTAGTGGTCACGTCCACTAGATCCTTTGCGCCTGTTAAAGCCACCTGCAAGTTTTGAAATTCATCCTCTTTATCTAGCACCAAGGCATTCATACTCGAGCGCATTTGGTTAACTAGCTGAAGCTTTTTAAGCACTAGCTCGTCTTCGTCTTGGCTAACCGCTTCGTTAAGCCCTTCAATCTTAAAGACAGGAACATTTAATTGACCTGTCACAGTCGCCGCATTGTCGTGTGTTGTGCTGTAATTCCTCACCGGCCTGTATAGCTTTGTAAATATTGAATCATGCCAATAATTATTGTTTTTATATAAATTTATTGGAAGGTGAGCGCCGTCAAACCTGATTAGCCTGCTATGGTGAATCTTCAGAGAGCTTGAGCTATTCACGCCATTTTCAAAGTATGTGTATATTTCAGGCGTGCCATATAGCGGGCTGTTTATATCGTCAATTATATCGCTTGAAGCTATAGAAAAGTCCCAGCGGTCTAATATATGCAGGGCGTTAATCTGTCTTACTCTCTTAATTTCTAGCGGCTCCCAAAGCTCTTTGCTGTCATCAACCACGAGAAGCACGCAAGCGCCGCCTGAAGCCCTCGCATTTGACCATGCTTGCCTGAACTTCTTAAAGACTTCTAGCCGTTCAAATTCTTCGTTTAGTATCTTAGATACTTCGCTAACGTCTTCGTAAGCATCTGACTCGGCTATTTTCCATGTAACGCCTTCCCTCGTGGCATCGTATGGAATCATGTTACAAATCTTTGCTGCAATATCATCAGAGGCCAGAAGGGAGTCAGTAACCCCTCTATTCATCCTAGTCCAATTTACATAGCTATGAGTGTTTTGATCTTTTGAGCCACCTAGCCCTGTAATGATATTTGACCAGCCGTCGAGTATTCGCTTTACAACCATTTTTATAAAACCCCTGCTTTTAAATGTCGTATGCCTTTGAGCTTGCCGAAGTGATTGAGTGCCATACTAAAGAAGTCTACTATATCGTCATTTTGACCATTAGGGAAGCTTGTTAATTCGTCAATTATAACATTAGTGAGCGGATGATTCGCCGGTATAAAAATATTACCGGCTTCAAATAGAGGTGCCACGCTATGCAGTCGCTCGTCTTTTGATACTGTGGCTTTTATGCCCTTGAGTCCTGATACTTCATTTTTTAGCAGTGATAGAATAGCCTCGCCGTTTGCGGCTTTCTCCACTAACCAAGATCGACATCTAGGCCACCTGTCGGACATTTCTTTTATTTGTCTTTTAGTTTCGACAACATCCATCTTTTTCCTGACTATATCTAGCAGGTAATAATTTGCGCCATGCTTAGCTATTATGCCTCCGACTACATAGGAGGTGCCAGTTTCTTTGAATGTTAGATCCCAAGCGGAAACTAGCTGCGAGGTTTTAAGCTCATCAATTGGAAAGGGAAGGCTTGAATAGAGCCTTATATCATCTGCTTTTATTATGTTCCCGCCTTCGACTACTGGGCTTTGCTGATATAGTGCCGAGAAGGTATAGGAGCCAACTCTTTTCTTAAGCTGCATTATTTCATCATAGCCGCCCTTTTCATCTGGCCATAGTGCTTGATCTTTTTCCGTTCTGACTTCGTATTTGTTTGGATAAGTCTCATCTGGCCCCAACTCAGGAAAGCTAAGAACTTCCCAGCCATCGGATAGGGCGCCCTCTGACAATATTCTGCCGGCCACATCATCTTGCGCCCATCTCGTGTGCATAAGTATAGTATGCGAGGTTTTATGTACACGAGTGTTAACAACGTCTGACCACCATTCCATTATTCGAGTCATCTGGGTGCGTGACTTCACTTGCGCCCTGTCTTTTATTGGGTCGTCACAAATAAAAAGCCCTTTGTCTGCTTCTGGGTTTTCTGATCCTATATTTCCGGCTGATCGGCCTGTTGTCGAACCTGTGGCCCCTACTGAGTATAGATAGCCGCCCTTTTCAGTCTCAAAATAGTTCTGGGTCGTTTTTAGGTTATGGTTAGAGTCGCCAAGAATAAGCTGCGGGAATATTTTTTTGTACCTTTCATTCATCATTATTTTTTGGCAATCCATGTTAAAGCTGTTGGCTAGATTGCTCGAATATGATGAAAGAATATTCTTAGATCCTGAGAAGTGGCCCAGCCACCAAGCGGGGAACATCCTAGACACGATAAGGGATTTTCCCCTTTGCGGGCCTACCCAAATCATTATCTTCTTACCCGTTTGGCCTTTAAGCTTTGTTAGCCGGTCGCATATTGCTGCATGGTGCCAGTTTACTTTGTATTCAGGCATCACGTATTGAATGAAGCTTAGAAGATCATTGCGAGCATCAAGCCTTCTTTTCTTTTCCTCAATTATCTGTTTGGCCGTCTGAATATCCATCTTTTTCCAGTGTATTAAGCGCAATGGCTAGGCGTTCGTTTAATTGCTCTTCTGATAGTTCTGCAATATTTTGAACCTTAACGGTAACATTCTTTTGATTATCTGGGTCATTGCCGAAGGTATCACTATTCCTGAATCTGCATTTCACATTGTAAATGTAGCTAGTCGAGTTGAATCCTTTGAGCTTTCCTTTTGTTCCGTTGACGCCCATTTTCTCCCAGAACAGTTGGTATTCCTGCCATGCAAGCTTTTTAGCTTCCGCAAATTCTCTGTGTTTGTATTGCCATTCGTACACAGTAGTTTTACACACGCCAATTACCGCACCAAAGGTTTCATAACTAAGACCTTCTTTCATGTGTTCTATTAATTTTTTGCAATATTCTTTCTTATACAAAGTTGGCCTCCCCACTGGTTTTCCTGTCGGCGGTCCTACCTGTTGACATTTTTTAGAGCAATATTTTTTAGTTTTGATAAACGTACAAAATACCACGTTACAAGCACGGCATTTCATCTCTCGCCACGTTCGATTTTCAGGTAAAGCAATCGGCATTTTAGCCTTGGTTTAACAAAGATATAATCAAAAAACTGTCAATCCCTTATTATATATGGCTTATATCTTTTTTACAATCTCAGCTTTTTTAACAAAAGCCCTTGACTGTCATACGATACTGTAATAGATATATAGACATCGGGGGAACGAACCCCCAAAGAACAAAGAATAAGGAATAAAGACCATGACAAGATGTACAAAAGGCAAAGAACTAAAAAAAGAGATCACAACAAAGCTAGGTATCAAGCCCTCACTAATCAGCGTAAGATATGACGGCTCATACAGAATCGACATAAAAGACTGGGCCATCAACAAAGAAGCAGTCGAAGAAATAGCGAAAACTAAGCAGTCAATAAGGCGCTGTGAATATACCCACGAGATTCTTTGCGGCGGCAATACTTTTGTCTTCGTCAACTATAGCCTCTCAGAACCACGAGAAGCTTGCGTAGAAGCCATGAAGGAAGAGGTTGCCAAGTGGAACTTTGACGAAAGAAATAGCACACCAAACAGGGAATACCATCTATTAAACGCCATAAGTGAAAAGGGTTTTTCAAGAGCTGAATCAAGACAAGCCCTTTATGAAAATTATGAACTTTGGGCCAAATAACAAAATGGGAGCCGAAAAGCTCCCCAACAACCAAATAAGGGAAAGGCAAAAATGAAAAATCTTTACGACGTAACGTGGACCGAAACCGTCGAACTGACACACGTTGTCACTGTGGAGGCATCATCTGAAGCCGAGGCGATAATGATAGTCGAAGAAGAAGAGGGATTAGAGCAACAAAACAAGCCCCTAGAGCCACGAGAGCCACAAAGAAAGGTAATCCGCTAATGCAGAAAATAGACAGCCAAGAGAGTGGAGAGGCCCGCCCCGTAACGATCCGGCTAACATCACGCCAAATTGAATACCTAAAAAAAAATTCAGGTAACATATCTAAGAAGATTCGAGAGATATTAGACAACCAAATGAGCCAGGAAACCCACAAC
>WLWG01000499.1_pt1 | contig 40145 bp, 33 predicted proteins | sample 6712871 | NCBI WGS metagenome assembly WLWG01 (sample SAMN12718693, study PRJNA515312) | sponge metagenome | isolation source: marine sponge | host: Mycale hentscheli | place: New Zealand: South Island, Marlborough, Capsize Point | collected 2003-05-01
TAAGGAAGCAAAGGAAGCCAAGGCAGCCAGGGAAGCCAAGGAAGCCAAGGAAGCCAAGGAAGCCAAGGCTGCAAAGGAAGTCGAGGAAGCCAAGGCAGCCAAGGCAGCCAAGGAAGCTAAGGAAGCCAAGGCAGCCAAGGAAGCTAAGGAAGCCAAGGCAGCCAAGGAAGCTAAGGAAGCTAAGGAAGCCAAGGAAGCTAAGGAAGCCAAGGAAGCTAAGGAAGCTAAGGAAGCCAAGAAAGCCAAGGAAGCTAAGGAAGCCAAGGAAGCCAAGGAAGCCAAGGAAGCCAAGGAAGCCAAGGAAGCCAAGGAAGCAAAGGCAGCAAAGGAAGTCGAGGTCGAGGTCGACGGCGAGGGAGGATTCGTCCATCAACCAAACAAAAAGAAGAAGAAGAAGAAGAAGAAAAAGAAGAATTTGATGTCTTTGCTTAAATAAATGGATAAAACCACCCGTTATGCTATTTCAGCTGCGATCTTAACAGCTGCAGATCTCATGTGGATTCTGTTCTACATGGGCCCAAAGTACAAAACATTGGTGAAAAAAATACAAGGAAGCGATTTGGAAGCAAATATGGCATCGATCGTCGGCGCATATGTTCTAATGATCGTGGGATTATTTGTCTTTGTCCTTCCGCGTTCAGTTGATACTGGAAGTGCTCTGCGGTGGGGTTTATTATTTGGACTGGTTGTTTATGGAATTTTCGATCTCACGAACGGCGGAATTTTTTCCAGATGGAACTTCCGTTTGGCTCTTCTGGACATGGCGTGGGGTAGTTTTGTTTATGCTGCGGCGGCTCTGACGTTTGTCTTCCTAACCAAAAGATACCAACGTTAAAATTCAATTTCGATACTGCGTTACATGCGTTACATGCGTTACATGCGTTACGTTTTTGGTATCGAAATAGTTTAATAGTTTAATAGTTTAATATTTTTAATTGTTAGTTTGATCGTTTAATTGAAAAACAGTAAGAAATTTGTGCGAGCTCGTTCGGAATGGAGGGAGGGCAATTTTCATGAAGCACTGTTCTAAAGAGGTCGCCATTCGGCAAATGCACGGAAACTCTGAGAGCGTCATTGGGTCTAAATTTAACTGCGACCGTTTGATAATTTGAATTGAGTTTTATAAAATTTGATTGAATGGGATCGGGAATATCATCGATGGGAACTCTAAAAGTCTGGTATTTGGCGTTCGGGTTGTTGGAAGAGAAAGAAGTTGGATTGCCTCGAGACGGGGATGACATATTATGTGTGAGTCTGACATATAAATAAGGATAAAATGCGATTCTTCCGCCGAGACCTCCCAGGATTGGAGCATTTGGAATGATCAAATTGACCAATCTAATGGAATAGCACACGGCAGACTGCTGAGAAACAATTGATCCCGAATACAATAGGGGGCTGTTATTATCAATTTGTGTTCTCATGATTTGACTGGTGGACTGATATCTGGCGGGAGACCGGGCATTGGCGGCTGGCGGGGCGGCCGGATTAAATCCTGTGATGGTTCCAATTGAAATGGGAGAGGTGAAAGCTTCCGCCACTTCACCGCAATTAATTTCAAATGATGGATTGGCGGTCAAACCAGTCAAATTAATGGGTTCCGAAAACGTAACGAGCCGTGTCGCTGCATCATATCGAACCACTGTTCTGGTTTGAAATTCTGGCACAGCGGGGCCGGCGCCTCCGGATTGATAATTGGTAATTGATATGTAGAGTTTATTGTAGTGACCGTTCCTTTTGCTTGCTTCGCCCACATAAGGAGCGATACTGCGGGATGGCAGCACAATCGTTGTTTCCGTGATCGCTTCGGCCACGCCGGTAAATTGAACATATTTAGATATTTTTCTAGTTTCCCTGAAGGGAATAATCATCAGGGAACAATCGCCCGCCGCATTGTTGGGACCTGGAGCGGCGGGCATTGGGGGGTCAATTGACAATATTCCAGTTGCAGAATTGTATCCCGTGACGATGCAGGGAGCGGTGGCTGGGTCATTTGCAGAGCCCTGACCGACCGCCAAAGGCAAGACCGTTCCAGTTCTATCAACGGATAAAAATCCAGCAATGAAATTTGTGGAAGACCCTGTGGGCCATAGAACTTTCATGCCAGCGTATGCGTTGTCGAACGGGGGTCGGGAATTCACATCGAGAAGAATTTGGTTGGTGCTGGTGTTGGTGGAGTCAACTAGGACCGAAAAATATTTGGCGCCGCCACCCTGTATTGCAAATTGATCGGCGGCGACGATCGCCGCTGACAAAGGAGGTTGAAAAGTAATTGTTGTGTTGTTGAATGCCGTTATTCTCGTTCCGGTTCCTAATTTGTCGACGGTTTCGGGAATTAATCCGACAATTTGATCACCGACGTTCAATCCCACGAGTTGCGCCTGCAGTGCGAAGGTCATTGTGGTTGCGCCTATTGCTGCGGTTTGGTTCGCGAATTCGAACGATGTGGCTGATCCAAACAAAATTTCGAGATAGTCGCCCGGTCGACAAGACCGTGCCGGGGGCGTCCCGCCGATGACGGTGGCTTGGCCGGCCGGTGTATTTTTCTGGGGCAAATGTGAAATGTGAAAAATTGTTTTGGTGGCGCCTCCCGATGGATTCAATGGCGATGGTAGCATATCAACATTGTCATCATCTATTCCCACCGCAAAACTCTCACCGGGAGGTGCGACTCTGATGGAAACCGAATCCCAAGATCTCCAAAGGGGGACATCAGTTTCGAGCGTTATGAGGTGAGAAAAGCCATCGTACTGTGTTATTTTCTGCCAATCGTTCCTGGTTTCATTGACAATGTACCAGTCCTCGTAGGCATTGTCCATGTCGACGCCGCCGGGAACGAAAATCTGTCCCGTGGACGGTGGAATAACGCCAGCCGCATCAGCCACCCCTGGTCGAGTCATTGTTTGTATGAAAAAATTGGTCGTTGTTAAGAATGACAACAAGGGAGTTTCAACCACTATTAACATGGTATTATTTCCAACAAAAGTCGAAGAACGAATCGTTGATTGATTGTTTGTGGGGGCAGCGTTTGAAAAAATACTCCTTTGTGAAATAATGGCTCCATCGTAGGCTCCAGGACTTTGTAACAAAATATTTGCTTCTTGACTGTTCCCGACGGCAGACGGTCTCGAATCGATGATGCCTTGAACGTAAAAACTCGTTTTGTCGGACGACTGTGTGAGAAGTTGAACGCGAAGTTCAACCGTTTGGGATTCGGGAACGCTTACACGCCCGTCGGTCGCATTATCGAAATACGCATGCTGCCATGAATTTAGGACGTATAAATTCCACGGGTCTGGAATTGACCCGGTGGGTGCGGCAGGAACGACAACGGCTTGATTGGATATGCCATCGATGAAATTGATCGGTGTCATATTGCCATCCGCCGACAAGGTCACTTCGAAGTCGCTTGCTTGGGGATATGTGACGCGGTCTCTGTGGGCTGAGCAAAGTTCAATGTATTGATCAGGATTGCTCATTTTGTTTTACCTCTTTTATATTTCTCGTCTTTGCACTTAAACTGAATCATTATTTTGACCATTGCGTCGTTTTCGGATAGGGTCACCGCTCCCCGAGTAATCGTCACCATCGGCCGGACGAGCCGGATAAGCATGAACTGTTCTTGGGATTTTTGGATGCCCCGGCTCTAGTGTAAGCCCCAGGGCGCCGGCCGCGCTCTCTAGGTTTTCTTTTGCTTCTGCTTTTCGTTCTTCTCGTGCTCGTTCTTTTCGTGCTCGTTCTTCTCGTGCTCGTTCTTTTCGTGCTCGTTCTTTTCGTGCTCGTTCTTCTCGTGCTCGTTCTTTTCGTGCTCGTGCTCGTGCTCGTTCTTCAGTCGTCGGCACAGGGTTCAGGTTCATCGTATATATAATTTGTGGTTTGTTGACTGTGCATTTGCCATCTCGTTTTTCACATTGCTTTGTTTTTTCACACTCATCGTTTGATAATTTTGGACACTCTTGTTCCCATGCAGCAATAACTGCATCTTGTCCTTGTTGCCATGCCTCCGCAGCCTCTGCTAGGGAGGCTGCATCTTCCGCAGCCTCCCTAGCAGAGGGCTCAGTCACAACCGGCTCAGGCTCGGCATCGATGACGGTTTTTGTGCACGCGCCTTTCTTTAAAATTCTATCCCAAACAGACCCCGTGCAATCCTCCCCCTTGCCGCAGTCCCGGGAGAGACGGCAGCCCCCGGTTTGTGGTGTAGACCTCGCTTCTCGGCGTGCTTCTCCCTCCGGCGCTGTTTCTTTTTTGCCTACATTGCCTACATTGCCTACATTGATTAGATTCATCGGTTCCTCGTTATTAGGACGAATGTGCAATCGAGTCGCGGAAACCAATGCGAGATTCGCCAATGCAGATAGGGCAATGATACCGACCGTAACGGCAGATTCCCACGTTGATGTTTTTGTCATTTATTTACATCGATTTAACTTTAAATTTGACAGTAACTTTAAATTTGACCGTAACTTTAACCGTAACTTTAAATTTGACCGTAACTTTAACCGTAACTTTAACCGCAACGATGTAATGTCCGTGCAACCAACGCATAGTTAGAGGAATAAATTAAGTAAGTTAAGTAAAACAAACAGGACCACAATGGCACTCCGATATTTAGAATTTGATTCGGGTTATCGCGACAGGAAGAAATATCCCAACGCTGCCCAATTCGTCGTTCCTTTTTCAACGGGCGTAAGCAACAACCCCCTTCACATGCGCGATCCTGTTGCTCTTGGATCAAGCATAGTGCCGGCACCCAATACACTTTTTTCTTGGAATAATTATGCCTTGAACGACTTAGCCATTCCATCGATAGGCTCGGCAAACCAGACTCTTGGCCAAACGGCGACTCAAACGGTCGCGGGAAACGGGCCCAATGATAATGTCACCCGAGATGTGTTGCAAATTCGCGTGCGTTTGATTGGAGGATCGGGGAGGGAGTTGGTCATCCAACAGGCGGTCGATGATATCTTGTCCCGCGAATTAGGGCATTATAATGGGTGTTTGATTTCATCTCATCAACCGTACGAGGCGCGAGTAACAGGTCCGACGGCCGATGATGTAGCAGTGGAGAATTTTACTATAAATAACACCGTTAGAATTCTCCAATACACGCCGATTGGTCAAGGTCAAGCCAATATTATCGTCGATGCTTTTCTAGAATTCATACCCGACGGTGGGGCAATTGCACCATCGGAGGTATATAGCATTTTCACAATGGGAAAAGCCAACGTATCAAGCATTGCTGGTGCCACCCCCCCCGCACCCGCCCCGACGACTTTAACGACGGTGCCTCCGGTGAGCGGGGAACTTTTTGTGCCTTATGGTTCGGATGCAAATAATGCCTACGTCGATCGATATTTGAGCAACGACTCGCGGCAGCAATATCGAAAAATCCAAAGTTATGACGGAACCTTGAAGCTGCTGTCTTATCAAAATGCGAACGAAACTGCGTGGGAACCCTATGATGCCTTATCCATTAGATTGAAACCGCCTGGAAGTTATCCACTCATTGGCTGGGATTCCGAGCAAGGGGGGTTGAGGGGCGAGTCGGGAATCCTAACCGTTCAGTACGTCGCACCCGTTTCCACGTTCACCTTCACGGCTCAAGCGGGGTGCGTGCCTGTGGGCGATGGCATTTTCATCCAAGGACCATACAGAGGAACGCCCGCAATATTGGTGTCGGGAATAATTTTGAGGGGTGCGACGGGTACCGTTGTCGAATCCACACCTGCGGTGCCGCCTGCCACCCAATCAACCTACACTGTAACAAATTTGTCACCGGTCACCGCCGGTACTTTGGAAATTGGTGACCAAATTTTTTTCCAAACGGTGCGACTGGCTGAAAACAATTACCTTCGCCGACCGTCGCATTCGAGTTTTCGCCTCAAAAGTGGTTCGATGAAACCCGGAATGTTTGTTGATATTGGAAGAGGAAATGTGTACAGCAATCGAGGAACTGGAAATTTTGTGGCTCAGACAGCAGGCGTCCCCGCCACTCTCTCGGCGACAACCGAATTGCTGTTGGGAATAAATGTGGGTGACAAAATTAGAACTCTGGCCGAAAGTCCTCTTCAACTTTCCAACGATGCCACAGTCGTTGGAATTACATTCGCAACTGGCCAGATTCATTTGTCATCCCAAGTGGATGCCCAAGGAGTTCCGCTGCCGAGCACAAATAATGTCGCGTTTTCCATTCAAGGAGGAGCAGGCAAGAAATTTTCCATTCAAATGACCGCGGCTTCTGATGGCAGCACCATGGTGATCGACGATTTCGTCACTGCACCACTACCCCAGGGCAATGTGTTGAGTTGCGTCCCCCAATACTCCAATGCGTATCTTGGATTTCAAATCGTCGGACGCGGGGTAACGTGGGTTCAAACGGGCAATCCATCATTTATCGCTCGCGGTCGAATTACGAGTTTTGACCCGTCTCAACGACAATTCACCGTGGATCCTCCCCTTGATTCATCGCTATTTGACGCGGCAAACACTGTCACGTTGCTGCCGCCGCGCGAATCGCGTCAAATTTTGCGATATGCACGGTACACCGGACTTTTGACGCGCGATATCCTTGCTGGTTCGGCAACGGTAACGTTTCCGGATCTTCCATCTGCTCCACCCTTCGAAGGCAGAGCAAGCACGTGCAATGGCGATTATATTGGTCTGTATGTGACGGTGGGCGATGATGCGGGACGTTACCAAACGCGATTGATTACGAGCTATGACGCCAAATCCAAAACCGCCGGCGTCGATTTTCCGTGGGAATTATTGCCGTGGCAACCGGGCCCGGTTGTTTTTCGAGGCTCGGGCGGCAGCGGCCCGCCCGTGGTTGTGACAGGTTCAATAAACTCTACAGCACCGGACGGATCGTTCACTACCACGGACGGAACGACTGAGCTGCTTGCCGGTCGAGTGGTCACATCCTTGGAATCTCCCGCGGGAACGCCCGTGGTTTTGCCAACGGGAACCTACGTGAGATCATCGACCATAACCGCCGGAGGAAATAATTTAGATTTGATTCTTAGCGGGCCGGATGGCAGATTGGTATCGCTGGGCGGCGCTGTGGCAAATAACGCCGTCCTTGTCCTTGGCGCCCGGCAGGGATCTCAATTTGAAATTTATTCAGCAACAACGACAGAAAATTTCAGTAGTCCACTGCCGCTTCATTTTGGACGCCCCCAGGTCGTTTTCGCACGCCAGGCCGTTTCCAATTCTGTTTCATACGAAGGCGCCTCCTCGATGACTTCAACGGTGAGCACCACCAGCGAGCAACAAAGTCGATGTTTCATGATCTATCTGCTCAATTTGATTTTGCCAAACGCACCGATCCTCGGACGTGAAGGATCAGGCGGAAAAATCGCGTTTTATCCCTATTTGTATGTTGAACTGGAAAACGTCACGGATTCGTCCTCCTCGCGCCAAATAAATTTATATTCAAACAATCCGAACTCTCGAAAAGCTACGTTTCGTGTTGCAATAACGGACATCAATGATCCAAATTTTGTCCCATTTATTCGATTGACCGGCGGCGCCCAACGGTTGACCATAAAAATGAGACCAAGCGATGCGTTAAAAATGACCATTCGATTGCCAAATGGTGAAATATTTAAAACAATTCAACAAGAAAATTTCCCACCCGAACCGGCCAATCCCTACAAACAAATATCGGCATTGTTCGGATACATGGCCATATAAACAATGTAATAATGTAATAATGTAACAATGTAATAATGTAGTAATGTAATAATGTAATTTTCATGCTTTGTAACCTTGTGACCAAGTGTGTGTGTATGAAAATTGGACCGTTCATCTCATTTTCCTGAGAACGTCACGCTTCCTTTTCTTCTCCCGATCTTCGCGTCTTTGCATTAATTCAACTCGCTTTGCTTCCGCTTGTATGATTTTTTTATCACGTCTGTAACCTTTCACCTTAGCAGCATTCCATTGATTAACCTTCATTGAATCAAGGAGTTTCGTGTACCAATTCAAATCGCCCGTGAGCATCTCTTTTTTGTATTTCAATGTTCCCCTTGTGTATTTGGATCGAGATTTCCTACCCAACAACTTTAAGTATGCTTTTTCACCCGCCGATTTCCGTTTGCTGGGAGATTTCCGTTTGCGGGGAGATTTCGCGGGAGATCTTTTCCTTTTTTTTGGTGGAGATTCAAACAAGCGCCTGGCAGACGCGGGTTTGTCGGGTTTGTCTTCGTATATTTTGAACATTGGCATGTTTCTTTTATATTTTAACTTATTTGTTTTATATTTTAACTTCCTCACTGCATGCATTTTTTTCGTGAAGAATCCTTTTTACTTTAATTTTGCTTTTACATTGGTAAAAGTAAAATGGGAGAACCTTATGAAATAATGTTACCGAACAATCGTCTAGAAAATTTGAGAAGAACGTGGCCCCTGGGTGCGATTCCGCCCTACGATTTGATGAGCGTCGGAAGCTGGTCTGGCGTCCCCGGCGCTTCGACCCGCGGCACGCTGGAAACCACCGGCTCCCGTTGCAATGGAAGCTTGGGAGGCGGGCCGTGCATGACCGCTCGAGGCGGCGCGAGGAAAGTCCCGCTGTCCTCGCAAATTTTGCGCGAAAACTTTGAAAACTTTTCAATTCCTCGTTCCCGGGCTGCTGGTATCGTCGTGTTTGTTGGCGCGGTACTGGCGCTTTTATTGCTTGGACTGGAAAAATAGAATTTTTTCCAGCCGTAAGTAAAGTAAGTAAAGTAAGCAAATGACACGTCACGCGGGCCAACAAAATGTGGCCGAAATATTGCTAGTTTTGATGTTTCTTTACAGCGGCGTCAACAAGATTGCTTCCGGTGGCGCAAAAGAGAAGAAAAAGCTTCAGAAGTTGGGATTAACCGGCGACGCCTCTCAAGGCCTTAACTTTTTGGCCGGAATCGTGGAGGTTGTGGCATCTCTCACAGTCATTGCAGCGGCGGTCAATTGTCCGCCGGCCATGCATTTGCGCCGGACGGCCTTAACAGCGCTCCTGCTTTTTACCATTTTGGTTACTCTTTTATTCAAAATTTGGCCTCGTCCCACTCGGATGCTGGGCTTCACGGCCAACCTCGCGGTTGTTGGCGGTTTGCTCCTCGCGTTGAATCGGTGACGCCGAGATTTTTTGTAATTTTTGTAATTTTGCGGTGTCGGTTTAAATTATAAAAGTCTTTAGAAAAAAGAAGATGAATCCAACCAATTACATTGAGATAGATTCAACCTATCGTGATCGAAAAAAATTTCCCAGCCCAGGCGAATTCGAAGTGCAGTTTGCGCGCGCCGCACAAACAGATCCCTTGGCAATGGCCGATGCAGTTTCCATCCAAGCAAATATCGTTCCGGGGGAGACCCAGGCACCGTGGAACTTATACACATTGAATGAATTCGCTGACATTGCGGGATTTGTCCAAACATTCACAGGAGTACCATCCACGGTGGTCAAAAATATAGGACAAGTGTCCACCACACAACTGAGCAGGCAGAGGGAAACGGTCGTCGCAACGGTGCTTCTTTTTGACCCCTCCAGTGACAACAGATCGTTTTACGTAAAACAGTACGTGCCCTCATCGCAACCCGCGCCTCCCAATCGCCCCCAGGTTTGTTGGCTGTTGCAGCAAATTGGCGCCTATAACGGGTGCATTATTGCTCAATACAATCCTTATTCTGCCCTTCCGCCGGCAGCAGATGCCTTGGCCATTTTGAATAATAAAGCAAGAATTCTGAGTTACGAATACGTCGGTCACGGGGTTGCCAAAATTATTTTGGATTCACCCTTGCAAATTCCGGTCAACGGTTTCACGACGGTGCCTTTTTACATCCAGACCATGACCCGGCCGGGAATAACAGACGAAGCCGCCGCTCCCAACACGGTCATTCCATCCCAGAGCGGTGAGATTTTTGTCCAATTTGGGTCCGATGCAGATCAAGCATATACTGGAAAATATTTAATCAACGAAAGCAAGGGTCAATACCGAAAAATAGAAAGTTACGACGGAGATGCCCATTTGGTGACACTTGATCTCACCGGCCAACCGGCCGTTAGCGGGGCGGCCGCCGCAGGTCTGCAAGAAACGGTTCTTTCCCGTCCGACCACCGGGCCGATAACTCGATGGGAAATTGGAGACAACTTGTCCATACGAATTGACCCGCCCGGAGACTACGCATTGCTCGGACTCACTTCCACGAGGCATTCCACGAATACCGGTCCCGCCACGCAGGTTATTGTGTATCTGGGAGGGCGCGGATATGCAGCTGCCGCCACCGTCCTACTCACCAGAGCACATGGCCGTAGCGGTGGAACAGGATTGACGGTAACGGTTGACGACGTTTACACGGGCACTCCCCAACCCGGTGGATTTGTGCAGAGCGTGTCAATAGTTGCGGGAGGAGACAATTATCGGCCGGGAGATTGCGTTTCGATCACCAACAATCCAGCAGTAGGGACAGACGAACCGGCTTTTTTGATTGTGACGCAAGTTGATACCAATTTGGATAACCCCGCATCAGCGGCAGACGCTGCTGAATTGTATCCTTTGAATCCTTCCAGAACAACTTTTTTCATAGGGGAAGATGCGCCAGGCTTGTTGGGTAGCGGAATGCCATCGCTCAAAATCGGAGATTTCATTGAACCGTTTTTTGGCTCGCAGATGTACAAAGAAGTGGTTGTATCTGGAATTCCCGGCGCTGACGGAAGCATTGCTTACAAAGATTTGCTTCTGACACAGATTGGAACTGTGACGGACAATACTGCATGTCATAGTATATCGTCCCCCCCAGCAGTCCCAGCAGATTTATTAACCAACTGTGACTGCATGGTCAACGTGGGCGCTCGCGTCACGGGCTCGTTCACCGTGACGGGAGGTGCTGGTGTTCCAGACATCACAGTGCCGTTGATGCCAACGACGACGGTGGTTGGAATATCATACGAGGACGATGTAGCTTCCCTCAACAGGCAGATTTTTATTTCTCCCCAATTTTCGGACGGACAAAACGGGCTGTATCCCGAGGGTGTTCTTCTGCCGACTGGCACGGTGACGAATGTTGAATTCCATGGAGGTCTAGCTCGACCTTTTGCCGCCGATTTCCAAGCAAATACTGCGACCCCCCGCGCCAGTTTGGTAATGTTTCCAACGGGAGAACAAGCACTATACAACAATGCCTACGTGGGAATGAAATTGTGTCTCACGGCTCCGGCGGCCGACTCAACGGGCGCCGCGGGAGACGCGATCATATCGGACCCAATAATTGGAAATCCAACAACAGAAATAGAAGGAGTCATAACATCATACGATTATGTTACCAGAACCATTACGGTTGATCCACCTCTCGATGTTGGAACCAACAATTTCACAGCAATGATTATCCCCCCTCGCGAAAGCAGACAAATTCTTCGTTATGCCCATTTTAATGGATTATTGACGGAGTCGGTCGCCCGCGGGTCTCGCACCATTGTTTTTCCGTCCGGGAATTCGGGACCGGCATTTTTCGGCAGTGCCAGCGCCGAGGACGGATATTACAATGATATGTATATTGTCATTCGACCATCCGAGAACGTAGGAATGCCCGGAGAAATAAGAACCATCATTTCTTACGACGGTAAATCAAGGACGGCAACCCTTGACCGACCTTTAAATTCCCAATACACGACGTTCGACGCAATTTTTTCTGCCGCCCCAGAACCATGTGAAGGTGACTACGTAGGAGGCTCTAATGAATTTGAGGTGTATTTTTCTCCAGCCCCCCGCAACCCCCCTTATTATGTCGTAAGCGCCGCCGACATCGGAAGATTGGCACTAACGTGTACGGATTCTGCTGGTGCCACGACCACATTTCCGGCCGGGTCTTACATTTCGCAGATTACATCAGGAGCGCCGGGGAGTAATCTGACATGCACCATCGTCGAGCCCGATGGTTCTCCCGTTACTCTTGGTGGTGCCGGTGGTGCAAATGCCGAGCTTCAATTGGGTGAAATGCCATCTCCTTACTTTTATATTAATTCAGGCGTCGTTTCGCGTGCTTTCACTGCCCCACTCCCTTTGAATTTGCTTCAACCAAATTTGAATAGTGGTTCCGCACCAACAGCAAACCAACTGGCCGTGATGATGGGAACAAACTATGACAACGAAATGCCACTTTTGTATTCGGGATCAATGGTATCGCAGCAAGAGATGGTGTGCTACGAAATCACTTTGATTAATTTGGTATTGCCAAATGCTCCAGTTCTGGGCGGCAACGGTGGCAGAATTGCATTTTATCCCTATGTTTATGTCCAATTGGAAAACGTGACTTCGCCTTCCGGGGGCAATTCAATCAATATTTATTCAAACAATCCCAATTCAAGAAGAATGTTATTTAGAGCCGCCATTGACGATGTAAATAATCCTGGATCAACCCCGTTTATCAAAATCAACAGCGACGGCCAAAGCATGACGGTTAAATTCAAACCCAATGACAACCTACGATTTAGCGTCCACCTTCCCGACGGAACAGTTTTTGACACCGTATTGTCGGAAAATCCCAGCCCGGAACCAGCAAATCCCTATTCACAATTGAGCGCGATGTTCGCAATAAGACGAATCGGTTGACTTCTGTTGACTTGTTTTTATACTGAATACTGTATAAAAATACGACTGCATGTTTCCATTGGAATGCGAACAATTAGCGAGGAAAGCACCATGTGCACTTCCGAACGGCAATGATGGCTTCTCTCTTATCAACGGCATTGACCATATCAATCAACGGCGGCAAAACGTTGTCAACGAAAAACAATGCGGTGGCGTCTCCGGGGTCTTTGGTTTTGGTAATATGATCTCGCAGGAAATCCAACAAAATTTCTTTTTTTCCTGCGCCGCTCATGCGCAAAGTTCTGTTGAATTCCTCTATCGCACCCATCAGAAGGGGAAGCTTGTTTATGAGCGAAGAAACGGACCACTTCTCCATCGTCGAATTTTCGTTTCGAGTTTCCTGTGACGAATCGGTCAGCAACAGGGAAAGTTTTTGATACAATTTTGATCGGTGTGAAGTCATTCGGCGATCTTTATTAATTAATTTATTTAACCAATGTAACCAATGTAACCAATGTAATCAATTACATCTCTTCGATCAATCTCTTCGGAGCCGACTTCTTGCGGGTCGATCTGCGGCGTTTCGGCGACTTGGACTTCTTCTTGGACTTCTTCTTGGACTTCTTCTTGGACTTCCTCTTGGACTTCCTCTTCTTCTTATCCTTGGATCCTTTGGGACGCCCGCGTTTTTTGCTGCAGATGCGGTATCCGGATTTTGTTTTAATGGGCTCCTTCAGTTTGCCGTTCGGACACATATGCCCCATCACGCGCAACCGCATGCGCGCCTTTTGTTTGGGGGTCATCCGAGGGCTTTTCCTCTTTGTCGCCTTTCCGCCGCGACTGCGTTTGCGACTGCGTTTGCGACTGCGTTTGCGACTGCGTTTGCGACTGCGACTGCGACTGCGTTTGCGTTTGCTGCGACCGCCGCAACAACGGCTACCACCAGAAACGTACGCTCGCCGGGCAGTTTTTCTCATTTGACCCTTGCGCGTGCTACGCTTCCCACCAGAAACGTACGCTCGCCGGGCAGTTTTTCTCATTTGACCCTTGCGCGTGCTACGCTTCCCACCAGAAACGTACGCTCGCCGGGCAGTTTTTCTTATTTGACCCTTGCGCGTGCTACGCTTTCGACAACGGCTACCACCGCGACTGCGACGGCGGCGCTTCCTAACAGAAACGTACGCTCGCCGGGCAGTTTTTCTTCTTTGACCCTTGCGCGTGCTACGCTTTCGTTTTTTCTTCGATCTGCGGCGGCGACGTCCACCGCCCAACAGAGGCGGACTCATCGGTTTCTCCATGGGTTGTTGATCAATTGTGTCAAGATTATTGAGTATTGGTGAGGACATTTATTCTACCCAAGAAGATTTTTGTTTTGCATTGAAATTCAATCGCGACCGTAAGTGATTTGTAAACTGGGTTTAACTTTTACAAGGTGTCGTATGGAACCTCTGATCGTGGGCTCACCCCAAAGAATCCAACGGGCCCAGAACCCCGCAGTTTCAATCCCTTTAATTGTCCAATCTTCATTTTTTTTGTGCCTCGCAAGATACCTTTTCTTGCGCTCTGGATTTTTGTGTTTTGTGTAATCCGAATACCCCCTCGCACCGAAACGCACCAACTTACGGCGTCCGCCGGGTTTCTGGATGACAACGTCAAATTTTTTCCTTTTGTCGGTGGATCTTCTCAATTTGACTCTGATTTTCTGACGACGGGGACTCCTCCTCGATGCGTTCGATCGTCTTGGTGTCATTTATCTAACGGGATGAAAAACCGCGTGGCGTGTTGTAACTTTGTAACTTTTCCTCTGGAAAAGAAATATGTTAAGATTGATAATCGGTTTCCTATTCGGCATTTATTTTGGGTCCGAATATGACATTTCACCGGCCGTCAAGAAGGCCAAAACAATGCTGACCGAAATGTTCCCCAAAAAATGACCGCTTAATCAATGTAATCAATGTAATCAATTTAGGTAACTTTAATTCCTTAGTAAACATACAATTTGGAATTCCTAATGGGAGAAATGATATGTTCGTCCTCGTCGTAATCGTGTCGCAGCAATTTTTCCCAGGGTCCGATTTTGTAAGGATGCGTTTGATTGCCATCAAAGTAAAACCACGCGCCGTTGGTCAGCAAGGCAAAAACCGCATAATGTTCGTCCGCCCACACGACGATGGCCCTCAAATTTCGTCGAGGACCTCCGCGAACAAAAGACATGTGACGATCGGGCAGGACACAAACATCGTCTCTATATTTCATATTTTCATCCAAGCGAGTGAAATCAAACAGAATCAATGGAGCTTTCTTAAACTTCAATGAATTGAAATCTTTGTTGACTCTGGATTTAATGATCTCGGATAACTTTTTTCCATTCCACCTTGCAATATTTCGACCGTGAGCCAAATAAAACAGAGGAGAATGGGTTGGCGTGTAACTAACAAGGGCTGAACAATCAGGACATTTGACCGTCTGTTTTTTTTCCTTCACGGCTTTGAGACATGGAAAAATTTCAATTAAGAATTCGAAAAATACGCTACAGTCGTTCATGCCCCCCGCGTCAAATCTTTCGTTCTTGTTCAATTCTGGACAATCCCTAATAATTTTTCTCAATCGAATTAGATTGGTCGTCTTTCCATTGCTGATGGCCAGGGCGACATTCCGGGTCGCTGTTTGAATTTTTTTGGCGGTCCTTCGCGATGGCACCGGGTCGGGAGAACATGCATCGACGGGAACGCACATTCGATCTTGGGAGGGTTTCATCACGACGCGTTTCACAAGAGGGGACGGATTCCTGAACAATGCAATCATCATCACATCAATATAACATCCATTATTGAGATTTAGAAGTGGTTGTTTAACGGTTGTGGTTTCCATATTGTATTGGCTTTCTTTACTTTGTGTAATTTTTGTAATGTTTTGCTTGTTGGAATCGATTCCAACCATTCAAAGACATGAAAGACACGAAAGACACGAAAGACATGAAAGACATGAAAGACACGGCAGATGCGAAAGACCGCTTCAAATTCAGCGATGAGCAAAGATGGCGGTTGGTTGAGGAATGGCTAATCGGAAAGAAAGGTTTGGTTCATCATCAGTTGACATCATTCAACAATTTTGTCGACAATGGAATTTTCGAAATAGTTGAGAATGATAATTGTCTCAAGGTCCAACATGAAACATATGATTACGAGATCAAGTTTTCCAATGCCCACGTGGGAAAGCCCGCCGTGATTGAAGAAAATCGAGATCTGAAAAACATCCACCCCAACGAATGCCGCCTTCGCGATCTAACCTACAGTGCCCCGGTGTTCATTGATGTGGAGGAGACTGTCAAACCTCCAAATGGTGGTCGTGTGGATGGAGGAGAAAAGACGAGTCACTCTCGAGTGATGATTTGCCAACTTCCTATAATGCTCCACTCCAATCGATGTCATCTGAAAGACCTGACTCCAACGGAGTTGATAACGGCGGGGGAATGCCATCACGACCGAGGTGGATATTTCATAATCAAGGGAAAAGAGAGAGCGGTGATCGCTCAGATGAGGGGAGTCTATAACAAAATTTTGGTTTTCCCTGAGAAAAGAGGGTGCAAATATTTGTTTAAATCTGAGATGAGATCCATGAGTCGAGGAACGGGGCACTCCGTCTTGATAAGTTGCGGCATCAACAAGGATGACCGAACAATTACCTTTACTCTGCCCTACATCAAGGAACCCATCTCTGCCGCCATTGTTTTCAAGGCAATGGGATGTTCCGATGAAGATATCAAAAAAATGGCAACGTGGCCTGATGGAGGTGGCGGCGAAGGCAAACGTTATCGAAATGTAATCATTAGAATGGCTCAGTGCATTGGGAACAGGACCGAGGCTCTGGATTATATTGGTCAGTATACATATCACGTAGTCAAGGATGGAGAAAAAAGACAATATGCCCAACAAGTAATAGAAAGCGAACTTTTTCCCCATTTACCGCTTTCGGCCACGAGACTTCAGAAGGTGTGGCTGTTGAGGGAGATGCTTTGTCGTGTTGTCAAAACGCGTCTTGGATTGCGGAGCGTCGATGACAGAGACAACTTTACAAACAAACGAATAGAAGCGAGCGGTTTGTTGTTTCTCGATTTGTTTCGAACTCTTTACAAGAGATATTGCAACTCCATCGTAACTTTCCTAGAGAAAAAAAAACATCGGCACCCAGATACTCTTTCCTTCATGACCCGAACGGCTCTGATAACGAAGGGAATGCTGCATTGTTTGCAAACCGGGAATTGGGGAGTTCGAAAAAGCAGTTACATTCGCCAGGGCGTCTCGCAGGTTCTGAGTCGCTTGACATTTGGAGCGACGCTTTCGCATCTTCGCCGAATTTCAATTCCGTCGGCGAAGGAGGGTCGAAATAGCAAACTTCGACAAATTCACGGCTCTCAAATCATGTTCATATGTCCGGTCGAAACACCCGAGGGTCAAGCATGCGGGACCGTTCTCAATTTGGCAATGCTTACAACCATATCGATCAATGTCCCAACTTACTTCATCAGAGACGAAATTGAAAAGTTGTTGACCGACCACCACGGGGGCGTCGAGTGGCCTGTGTTGACCAACGGAATTCTGTTGGGTGGGACCGAAAATCCAACAGAATTCAAGAAACGTTTCCGCGCGCGACAAACGGCGGGGTTTATCCCCCGGGGGGTTTCAATTTTTATTAATTCCACCGATCGAGTCATCAACATCTTAAGCGACGGGGGGCGATTGCTCAGACCCGTATTCTGCTTGAATGACCACGACACGCATGAAAGAAACGAACGGTCTTCACAAATGTCACAAATGTCACAAATGTCACAAATGTCACCAATGTCAAAAACGCGCGGGTGGTCGTGGGAAGACCTTGAGAGTTCCGGAATGATTCGATGGATCGACAATAATGAGGCGGCCGATGCTGAAATCGCTTTTTTTCCGCGGGAGCTCAACGGGTCTAGACATTATGATTATCTCGAAATTCATCCGTGCGCCATGCTTGGAGTAATGGGATCGATCATTCCATTCCCCGACCACGCGCAGTCGCCGCGGAATGCGTACCAAGCCTCAATGGGAAAACAGGCCATGTCAATGTTTGCCATGTCATTGCACCGACGGGCCGACACGTGCGTTCACGTTCTGAATTATCCTCAAAAACCATTGGTCACCACGAGAGCAGCTGACATAATGGGATTTTCGGAGATGCCAAGCGGTATTAATGCCATCGTGGCCATAGCCTGTTATACCGGAATGAACCAAGAAGATTCAGTTATCATGAACCAAAGTGCCATAGAAAGGGGATTGTTTAGGGCCACCACGTATAGGGCCCACACAGCCGAAGAAAAGAAGGAGGGCACCTATCAACACTTCAAGATAGGAATACCAGATATCTCGCACCGAAGGGGAGGATGGGACTATTCGCGGTTGGATTCAACCGGTGTAATTACAACGAGGACGCCCGGTGGAGGATCCGTCAAAGTTCACAAGGGAACCGTTATAATCGGAAAGATGTTCATTCACACCGACAAAATGGGCGTCGAAACGATATCCGACTGTTCCGTTGTTCTGAAAAAAGGTGAAGATGGAATTGTAGATCGCATTGAGGAGTCAACAACGCCCGACGGGTATCGAATGATCAAAGTGATCATCCGGAAAGAAAGAATTCCAGAAATTGCGGACAAATTTGCAGCGAGGAGCGCTCAAAAAGCAACATGCGGAATGGTTTATCGTCAGGAAGATATGCCTTTCACTGAATCTGGCATGGTTCCCGATCTCATAATCAATCCCCATGCCATGCCATCGCGGATGACAATCAATCAATTGCTTGAATGCGCATTGGGCAAAATCGGCTCAGTCGTCGGCGAGATTCAAGATTGTACTCCTTTTGGTGCAAGTTCGGATGACGTCGCGGCTCAGATTGCAACTCGTCTCAGGGAACTGGGGCACGATGAATGCACGGAAACAATGCGAAACGGTTTCACCGGTGAGATTCTAAAAGCAAAGATATTTATGGGTCCAACGTATTATCAACGCCTAAAACATATGGTGTCGGACAAATTGCACGCCCGTCAGCAAGGTGCGGTTACCACGCTGACCAGACAACCACCCGAGGGCAGATCTCGGAACGGCGGTCTGAGAGTTGGAGAAATGGAGACGTGGTCGTTATTGGTCCACGGCACGGCTCGCTTCCTTAAGGAACGCGTTTTCGATTGCAGCGACAAATATCAACTTTCCATTTGCCAACAGTGCAAAACTTTTTCAGCCCATCCCAACTATTGTCCGGCCTGCAATACGGATGAGACCATCAAGGTCAACATGCCCTATTCCTCAAAGCTCATTCTCCAGGAGTTGAATGCAATGGGAATCAAAACAGAATTGTCCACGTGAAACCCGTGGAACCCGTGGAACCCGTGGAACCCGTGGAACGAAAGTAACGAAAGTAACGAAAGTAATGTAATAAACAAAGATGGACCGTGTGCCCCTTTTCACCAGGCCCAACCCTGACTACGAGGCTGCCTACGATGTGTTTCACAAGCAAGGGGCTTCAAGAATTCTATGGGGTGAAATATCAAAAATATTGTGTTCTTGGTTTTTGGTGATATACACCATGGTAATAACGCTGGACACTTCCGGAAATTTGCAAACCTGGGCGGTGGGGAACGCCGTTGTCATTTCGTGTCTGACTCTTTGGTCGTCCTTTGCATCGGCGGCATATGTTAAAAAATCTTGGAACGGCGATGCCGCTCTCCGTGACGTTGCGGCCGATTTTCGAAATGAATCTTGGGACGACATAGCTCGGAGGCTGGAAGGGAATGACGCAACAAGGATATTTTATGAATTTTGCATAACAAGAAAAACGCGCCCCATACGAAAGACCCTCCTTTGCTTGAATCAAGGCGGGACAATAACCGGAACAGAACGGTGGTTCACCAATTATTTCAAATGGGCTCTTCAAATGTGTCTCTCATATAACCTCCCACCACTCCCCCACGACATTGAACAAATAATGGACGAATCGATTGTTCTTGACTCGCGGGAAACAGATAAAAAAATTATTCGATCTATAATTATCATGACCGTCATGGCTCCGTTCTTCCTTTTTTTCAATTTGTCCCATTTGCTCATAAAAACATTTTGCAGAATTAAAGCGCAACCAACAAGTTTGTTCTCGCGAGAATGGACACCCCTCGCAAAAATTGTGCTCCGCGGAGAAAATGAATTGCCTCACCGCTTCGACAAGCGACTGGCTTCGATAAAACATTTGATTATTCAGCACATCAAATCGAAACCCCCCAATCCAGCGATTGAAGCCTTTGCCAAAATTATGTCTTTCATCTCCGGAACATTGCTTCTCACCCTCGTCGCACCGGTCGCCATTCATCCTTCCGTCCTTGCTTCCCTTGTAACTGAAGAGGCAGAGATTGTCTGGATCATTGCAATTTTATCCACCGTCATTGCAACTCTGCATTTTGAACGAGATGTTCCTCCCCTCACGCCAAAACAACACAAATTCATACAAAGCACAACCAGCGGATTATCAATTCACGTTCTTCAAAGATTGCTCAAACCCAAATTTGAAATAATCGCGATGGAACTGGTTTCCGTTTTTACAACTCCATGGAACCTGTGGCACAAAATTAAACCCAACGTCAAACTCATTGAAAATTTCCTCAATTTTTCAACAATGCACGCCGATTGCGCGTTTGAGGAAATGGAATCGAAGGGAAACTCTGGCATCAGCGACGATGATTTGTTTGATTTGAGCGATGACGAACACGACTCCAACGGCGAAAACCAATTTAACCAATACAACCAATTCGCAACAGTTACAACAGTTACAACAGTTACAACTGATACAAGTGATAACACATTTTGAAAAATACAATCTTTCAAAACACACCACGGCGCGAGCGAAGTGAGACAAGGCAATTCATCGAAAATCGCGCATTGATTCCCAACTGATCCATTCGGGAATTGGACCCGAAACCCGGAACATCATAGGTTTGGGCTGATCTTCAACCAACGCGGCGAAATCTGGCGCCTCGCTCAAGTCGAACGAGATATATTTTATATTCTGGTCTTCCAACATATCCCGGGCCTCGTCGCACGCCGCACAATCGGGTTGCGTATACATGAGAACATCCGCATCCAACCCAGCTTCGCGTCGAGAATGTTCGAGAACCATCCTTTCCACCTCCGACAAACACGGGTCCTCCGGTGATGTCACGGCTTCGTAAACATTTGTCACCAAATCTTCCTCCCTCCCGGTGCATGCTTCTCGGATATCGTTGTTCAAGGCCCTCCCATCTTCTTCCAACGCGACTTGTTGATCGCGTAACTTTTTGCGTAATATCTCCTCCGCTTCACCAAATACTTTGGAATATATACCCTTTTCAGACTCTTTCAAAGCCTTTTCGAATTCGTCTCGGTAGGTCTCTATCATGGCTTCCACGGCGGCATTTGTTTCAACGCGTCTTTCTTCGTCCTTCAATTGGAGTTCCTTGGCATACTTCACCAACATTTTTTCCTTTTCAGTTGTATCCTTTTTCATTCGCTTGGTGGCATTGGAGTATTCTTTTTGCATGTCGGCCAATTCCGTGCTCAAGGCAAGTTCCATCTCTTCGCGCTCCCTCGTTTTCAACAGTCGGTCAAGTTCGCGTGATTTGTTTTGGACATCTTGATTTAGCTTTTCTCTTTGGTTCAAGATATTTGTGGTTAAGGTATTTTCCCCCAGGACCGCCGCCTCCAGAACTTTAGTTGCAACATCCACGGTGTTGGGCGATTTTTCGGTAAGCCGTCCAATCAACCCGACATTGCCCAACGAATTCAAACCCACACCACAACCGCCACCGCCACCGCCAATTCGGTTTTGGAGATTTATATTTTCGATGGCTCTCAGCATGCGCTCCTGTTGAGATTCTTTCGTCTGCGGTTGCGGCGGTTGCGACGTTTGCGGAGGTTGCGTCGTTTTCGACGGTTGCTGCGGCTTATTAGCAGCGTCGACGCTCTTCGAGATTGCCTCAGCAGCGTCGGCGACTGCTTTCGAGAGATCCCCCTTTGAGGTCATCACAGAATCGTTCAAGTCCTGCATAGCGACGATCAACGAGTCCATTCCTGGTATTGCTGGTGCTACTTCTGTTTGTGTTGTTGTTGGTGGTTGTGTTTGTGTTGCTATTGTTGTTGGCGGTGGTTGTGTTTGTGTTGCTATTGCTGTTCGTTGTGGTTGTGTTTGTGTTGCTATTGCTGTTCGTTGTGGTTGTGTTTGTGTTTGTGTTGCTGTTGCTGTTGCTGTTCGTTGTGCCGGCTGCTGATACATTCTGCTCAGAGCTTCGCCGCTCAACGGGTTAAAACGAATGTTGAAAATTTCCTTCACATTTGCCCAAACAGATGATGACGCATTATCTGCTGCTGGTGCTTCTTCTTCTTCTGAATATGATCCCCCATCTGATTTCTCGTCTACACCGGAGTCGACCTTCTCCTCACCGGGTGCATGACGTAGTGACCTTTCGTCTGAACGCGCACGAGCCCTACCCAGTCGCATGCCTGGAGGCTGCGGTACACCACCGTCTCTCTCTGCTGCTCGTGCTCGTGCTGCTGCTTCTTCTCGTGCTTCTACGAGCTGGCGCTGCAGTGCTGCTTCTGCTTCTTCCAATGCTCGTACTCGTGCTTCTTCTGCTTCTTCGAGCTGGCGCTGCAGTGCTCGTGCTTCTTCCAATGCTCGTGCTCGTGCTGCTGCTTCTTCTGCTTCTTCGAGCTGGCGCTGCAGTGCTCGTGCTTCTTCTCGTTCTTGCTGCTCCACCACGGGCTTCTTTGTGTCGGTTGAGATCAGTCGGCGGGGAGCCAATGGACGTTTGGGATTTACCGTTTGGGTCGGCTCCCTCGCCGGCGGCGGGACCGGCGGCGGGGCCGCCGGCGTTTCGAACGGATTTTGTGATTTTGTTTCTTGTGACGCCATAACGTTTTCTTTTTATTAATCTTTAGAGTTTAAAATCCCCGTTTTAAACAAACATATGAAACGGGACTGGAAAAATTTCCTGTTGACTTTGTTTTTCTGGGTGTTCGCCTGGACCCTGATAGACACAACTTTCGCCCTTTTGAAGCTTACACCGGAACAAACAATTCTGATATGCGTGGCTGGACTGGTGCTCACATCTTCCTTGATAACCCGCTTGGATTGAGACAAAATAAGTGTTGAGGATAATAAAGTTAAGCAAAGGAATGGCGCAAAAAGTACCCGTGAAAGTGGTAAAACTAATGAAAATATTTACAATGGCATTCGTAGCGTCCATTTTGTTGGCGTCCGCCACCAGACCATCGCGCACCTTCCAACTTCCATGGTCACCCCGTCGAGGAGTCTGGCCTGAACCGCGCAAACTAATAGACAAAAATGTCGATGGTCCAAACACAAGCCAAATGGTTTTTGATCCGTGGAGTTTTACCCATGTGACGCACGGCGTTGTGGGATACGTCTTGTATCGAGGGATATGTCGCGTCCTGAAGGTCACGGCGAATGATTGCGCAACGCACGCATCCAAAGCCTTCGCGGTTTTGTTTGTGTTGGAGTTGGTTTGGGAAATTGTAGAGAATTCGAACTATGTGGTTGATCGCTATCGAAAAAGCTATAGGAAATACAAAGGAGATTCCCTCGTGAATTCCCTCGGCGATATCTACAGTTGTCTGTTGGGTTTTTTCATGGCTTCATGGAACATGGAGGTGGCGCTGTTTTATGTTTTTGCGAGTGAGTATTTGTTGTGGCCCAATGGCTTGATAGGCGGCGTCTCAACTGTTTTTAATCCTCCCACGTAATCAATGTAATCAATGTAATCAATGTAATCAATGTAATCAATGTAATCAATGTAATCAATGTAATCAATGTAATCAATGTAATCAAAGATTTGATTACATTGCATAAGTTAAATATGTCTACGATGTCGTTTGAAATTGCAAAGTCCCCGGGAGGGCTTGTGTTCCTCGTCGGAGTTCTCATCGTAGCATCTTGCGCAATGTTGGTTGCAGAATGTCGTGCTCGGAATTCGCGCGTCGACGGTGGTCCAACGTACTGGGCAGATTTAGCACTTCATTTTTAGAAAGAACCTGCACAAATTGCGTTCCATCTTGATCATAAAAATCAACGTATTTTTGAGACTCCATTCCCGTTCCAAAAGTTCTACCCGACGGACCCGTTCTAGGACCTCGTGGAATTCTAAATCTGAACTTCACTTTGCGAGTGGAAAGTTGTACGCAGACTTCACACGTCTTTCGATCGATTAGGGTTGCTGAGGATCTGGGCCCGCGCCATTGCATCCATCTAATGGAATCCATCGCGTTTTTCGCGCAGGATCGAAAGGAATCAATCGCAATAATAGTCTTTTCCAATAACCAGTCGAATATTACAAAATTCGCATCGGTCTTCAAAAACATGAAGGTCATTTTATTCATGAAATCATCCCTCTAAATTGCGCCACGAGGGCGCGCGTTGGGTGGGAAAAATAACTCGTCGCGAAGGGTGCGAACAGCCGTCGTTCCAATCGACCATGCACACTCCAATGTTTTAATTGCAACGCCCGGAAACGTGTCATAGAAATTCTGTGCCAGCGTTTCTTGCCCCCGCTGAAGTTCCACCAACTGACCTATGACATCGGGAACAATGTCTTGAAGATCGTCTCTTAACTCTTGCATGACTTCTTCTCGCGCCTCTTGCTTGAATTTTTTTTTCATTCGGCGCTCCAGTCTTTCAATCGCTCTTTCCCCTATAATAATTTGAATCAAGTCGGGTCGGGATCCAAGTTCGTCCAAATAGGCATCGGCACAAATTGTTTGGAGACTCTTGATTCCAGGCGTCGGCATGTCTTGCATGTCTTGTTGTGTTGCGGGAGACCCCCGATCGATTTTGCCGAGTTACTTTGCCGAGTTACTTGCCGAGTTAAGATTAAAGTCTTACACTCAATAAATGAACAACAACTCCAAAAAGGATCTGGATGATGACGTTGACGTTGACGTGTCACCAACCGACAACTCGCAACCGGGCAAAACTGCAGACGACAGTCTTGCGGAGGAGGCCAACGCGGCAGCCGCTGCTGCCGAGAAAGCCAAAAATGCATATGAGGAGGCCAACGCGGCAGCCGACAGTGCGGAAAAGGTATATAAGGAGGCCAAAAATGCAGCCGACAAGGCGGAAAATGCAGCCGACGAGGCGGAAAATGCAGCCGCCAAGAAGGCATATGAGGAAGCCGCGAGGGCCTGGAACGCCTCCAAGCGCCGGTTCGATGCCGCCAAGAAGGCATATGACGAAGCCGCTGGCACCGCGGCGAAAAAGGCGAAAGCAACAAAAAAAGAGGCCGTTGCTGACACGTCCACAAACGAGGGGACAGCGGCAATCGGGTGGTGGGTTTTTGTTCCAATGGTCATTTTGATGATCTTGATTGGGTTGGCAATCTTCCCAATAAACAAAGAATTTGCGTCCGGTTGGGGAGAAAGTGGTAGTAAACTTGTGACGGTTAAACTAGATAAGTTTGTTGTGACGGCATTAGCCATTGCGGTGATCTCGGCGTGCCTCGCTGTATTGACTCAAAGCGAATATGACGTGACGACATTTTGCCGATTCCATCTCGTGCCATGTCTCATGTTGGTCTTGGTGGGCATTCAGCGCTTCTTGGACCGGACCAAACCTCGTCTCAATCCCAACGCCTATGAATGATACTGCCCGACAATATATATTCGCTGGGAAATTTGTCAGGCACCGCACTGCAGGTTTAACAGGTTTAACAGGTTTAACAGGTTTAACAGGATACCATCCTTAATCAAAACGCTAGATCATGGAAATCACAAAAGATGCAAAAGCAGTTAATCAATGTAAACCGAATTCCGGTCGAGAAGATCTGAGGAAAAAATTAAGGAATAAACTGCGAGACAAAAAAATGAATCGCTCCACCCTCGTGGTGAAAAACAAAGTAATCGACGACACTTTGAAAAAGAGCGGCGTTGATCCAAAAAAATTCCGTGAATCAATGGCCGCTTTGAACATGGACAAAAAGAAAATCCGCGAATCGATGGCCGCTTTGAATAAATCTTGAACATTGCTGCTTTTCATTATGTAAATTGGGCCCTGCGTGCAAACATAATGAAATAATTTTATTCTATACCCAACCCTGTTTTATTGTATTAGAAGTCTGCATCTAGTGTAAATCCCTCATCATCTTCCACTCCAACCCCGGCCTTTGCGTATTCGCTAACTCTGCTCTCAAAAAAGTTACTCTTATTCTGCAAAGAGATTATATTCATCCATTCAAATGGGTTTGTTGTATTGTACTTCTTTTCGTATCCAAGGGCTTCAATGAGCCTGTCTGAGCAGAATCGGATGTACTGGCACATAAGTTTTGCGTTCATGCCGATGAGGCTTACGGGCAGCGCTGAGGACACAAACTCGCACTCCATTTGCACTGCGCTGTCAACAATCTGGTGCACTCTGTCTTGGTCGAGTTTCCGTTCAAGCTGGCTGTAGAGCAAGCATGCGAAATCGCAGTGCAGCCCCTCGTCTCGGCTGATGAGCTGGTTTGAGAACGTGACTCCGGGGAGGATGCCGCGCTTTTTGAGCCAGAACACGGCGCAGAAGGACCCCGAGAAGAAAATCCCTTCTACGCAGGCGAATGCGACGAGCCGTTCCGCAAAGGATGCCTGTGAGCGGTCTGTCCACTTAAAACACCATTCGGCCTTTTTCTTGATGATGGGCACGGTCTTGATGGCGTTAAAAAGTTCGGCCTTTTCCTCCTTATCTCTGATGAGGTTATCAATAAGGAGTGCATAGGTTTCGCTGTGGATGTTCTCTATCATGACCTGGAAACCGTAGAAACAGCGCGCCTCGGCCGACTGCACTTCGTCCATGAAGTTTTGTACGAGATTTTCGTTAACAATGGCGTCTGATGCAGCGAAGAAAGCCAGAACGTGTTTGATAAAATATCTTTCGTTGTCGTTAAGTTTTTCTTTGAAATCTTTCTTGTCCGCCTCAAGGTCCAACTCTTCCGCTGTCCAGAACGTCGATTCGTGTTTTTTATACATGTCCCAAATGGCCTTGTTCTTGATGGGAAATAGAATAAGACGGTCAACGTCTTCCTTGAGAAGTGGTTCGACGTCCTGATCATTCTGCGCAGCTTTACCGATTGCGTGTTTTTTGATTAGATCCTTAACAATTTCGATGTCAGACGATTGGACGGAATCAATGCGTTGATGATCCTTATACAGGGCAAAGTAGGGCAATTTGGTGCCACCCATCGTTCGGAAAACGGCCCAAGGACCATCTTCCTCGTCCTTGACGTCCTTGTTGGTTAAATCAACGTCGAAAAATTCGGCATCTATTCCTTGGTGTTGAGATGCCGATGCAAAAGCGTAGTAGGCGGGACTCACTTGGTTGCAAGGCGTGCACCAACTCGCACCAACTTTCACAACTTTTAAACGACGGGCATCGGTCCACATGTATTCCCACAGCTCCGATTGAGTGCTAATTTCTCTAACAATTATGGCTTTTGAACGGAGAAGTTCGGGGGCGTCTTTTGGATACCCAATAAGGCTTTCATTGCTTTCGTCACTTTCGTTACTTTCGTTACTTTCGTTACTTTCGTTGATAATTTCATACGAGTGCAATTTCGGGAGATTGTGAATGTTCGGGCGGATGGTTGTCATTGTGGATTGGCGTTTCTTTCTTTCGATCACAAAAAAAAAATTGTTCGATTTTGATCCGCGAATTTAAAGATATGGACCCAACAAAGAAACATGTCAAATAAGTCAAATGAGTCAAGTAAGTCAAGTAAGTCAAGCAAGTTAAGTGAGGGAGAAGAGAAAAAAATGGATGATGAACCGCCAATCGCGCTTAATTTGGGATGCGGAAAGAATATTTTGCCGTCTGAACAGGGATGGATTAATGTGGATGGTATGAAAAATGATGGAGTGGACGTGGTTTTCGATCTGGATGATTGTCGAACCTCCCCCCTTCCGTTCGATGACGACTCGGTTTCTGTCGTATTGCTATCCCACGTCATGGAACATTTGCATCACACGTTACCTCTCATGGATGAAGTTTATAGGGTGTGCAAGTCGGATGCCAAAATTATCATACGAACACCCCACGGCGCGAGCGATGACGCGTGGGAAGATCCAACTCACCTTCGAGGCTATTTTCCATCTTCATTTGAATACTTTTCTCAACCCATGTACTGGAGAGCAGATTATGGATACAAGGGAGATTTTAAATCTGAAGTGGTGAATCTTTACATCGAAAATAAGGTTCTTCTTGATGATACCGATGAGGAAATTATACGCAAAGTGATGCATGAAAGAAATTGGGTTTCGGAAATGGAAGCTGTTTTGTCGTGCATTAAGCCCGCAAGGAAAGCGGATAAACAATTGAGATCCGCCCCACGGCTCCAAATTTTGAAACGAGGGACGGATCTCAATCCGGAGGGTCAAAATGGAATTGGTGCTCAAGGGAAACAAATGAAGGAGGTGCGCAAAGACAGCAATGACAGCAATGACAGCAATGATAAGGACAACGTTGAATTGGTTGATTGACTTTGATGGCATTGACAGTTAATGCTGTTCACATTGTATTTTTACATATTCCTTTGCTGCCACAATACCACACGATGTGAAAATTGCAATGGAAGATCCAATGACACAGAATAAACATTCATGCATGTTTCCGCAAAAAGCACACAGCGAACCAATCGAAAACAAGGGCACTGCAATGTGCTGAATGCACCATTCTTCGCATTTCATTTCTTTATTTCTTTAATTTCTGAGCATATAAATTTGTTGTATCCTTTGCGCGAACATTACAAGCATTGCTATAATTCATTATAAATCTTCATTTCAAAATCGAAATTTTTGAAATGATCGAAACCAAACCAAAAGGAAATGACAAAGTCTTCGCAGTCTTTGTTGTGTGATGATAGCACACTTGCGGAATTGGATTGGAATATGTTCCTGAAGAGCATTAAACTGTCGCTGCCGACCGAAGAAGATGGCATCGAATGGAAACAAACAGTTTTCTCCACGTACAACGAACTTCAATCAAGAAAGTTGTGCGTGGAGAAAGAAAAAAGGACCCGCATGCTGCGAAAGAAAATCCGACGTCGTGAAAGGAAGAAAAGGAAGAAGCAGTTGAGAGCAGCTTTGATTTTGCAATCTTTCGCGCGACGATGCTTCTCTCGTCATTCTCTGCGATCGCTGAAACGAAAAGCCTCTCGCGATGATCCTCGCGGAGGAGAAACGAAGAGATGCAAAGTTGCGTCGCCGACAGCCGAACAATTGCGAGCGGAAGAGCTAATATCGGGAATTTGTGGAAAATGCCTGTCGGACCATAAGGTGAGTCAATATGAAAAAACAATCATGAAAAAAATAGACGAGGCTGAAAATGAATCGCTGAAGGTGGCCGAGGCCAAGATTCTCAGCCACATGATCAACACTGAGCGACAAGGACTCTCCTCGGCAGCTGAACATTTCGCTGCTGAAAATGCCAAGTCGAAAAGGACCCACGCGAAGGAACGAAAATCCATCTCAAAATGTTTGAAGCGGACTTTGTTATCTGACTCCCAACTGAAAGGAAAACTCAACACGTTGAGTCTAAACGAGCTAAAGGAAGAATTGAAATTTCGCGGTCTGATCTCTAGCGGTGTCAAATCGGTTCTGGTGGAAAGAGTCGACAAATACTTTCGAACAACCTCAACCCACTGCATTGAGGAAGATGGTGACCGTGAAATGTGCGGAGAACGCACGATCCGAGAAGTGGTTTTGTCCAATTCTAAGCTATTGAAGGGCGATGTTCTCATGAAGACCATACTCGATGTCCTGCATGAGAACACCAATGTAAAAGTAAGCACCTTGCGCGAAAATCGCTATTACATCTTCAGGGTGTTGGACAAGATCGCGGGTCGTTCCACCAGCCTCACGAGAGGTCGAAAGAAATCAAGGTGACCAGGGTGACGCCATCGTGAGTTTGAAAACGATTGGACGGGGGTGGGTGCATAATCAATAAACAACATAAACAACATCATGATTCGTTTTTTAACAGCAAAAGAAATCAGATCAATTGTATCGTGCGTTCGACTCAACAGATCCATCCCCCTCAATTTGGCCCGAAGCAATCAACTCCGCACTCAACAAAGGCTTTGCGACGAGCTAAAAAACATACAATTGCATCCCTCCAAAATAGAAGAGTTCTCCCGTCTGATTGAGAAAAAATACAACGCAAGCATCATCCAACCGGGTGAATCTGTGGGCATTCTGTGCGCCCAGTCCATTGGAGAAATGAACACGCAGATGACTTTGAATTCCTTTCACCATGCCGGATTGTCAGAGGCCGCTGTGACGACGGGCGTTCCAAAATTTCAGGAGATTTTGTCAGCAACCAAGAATCCGAAAATTGTAAACTACAGGATTTATTTCAAAAAGAGACCGAAAACCCTTGAAGAAATACAGGATTTGTCCAGGACCAAAATAAAAAATGTCAATGTCGATTTTTTGTGCAGGTGCATTGAAGTGGTTCCTTTTCGCCCCCCGCCGCCGTGGATTGTCGCGGCCGGGAAAACAAAAGACGCACTCCCATCGGTCCCGCCTCTGATGTTGCGATGCCGATTGAAACCCAGAGCCCTATACGAAAACCAAATTTATCCACTTGATGTCATTAGACGAATTGAGAAAAATTTTTCGGACTTGCATGCTTTCGTTGATCCTTCCGATTTCATGAGCTTAATTATTTATTCGGAGCTCGTCGAACGCGATCTCGATCTGCCCGACGACAATAACAAATTCAAAAAATACGTCACGAATGAAAACAAGTACGAAATTTATTTGGATGAGGTTGTAGAACCTGCCATCAAAAAGATTCACGTTGCCGGAATTCCCGCAATTAAAGAAGTATTCTACGAAAGATTGGAGTCTGAATGGGTCATTCAAACGGTTGGCCAGGGCGGCGCCAATTTTCAACGCATCCTTCGAATACCCTCTGTTGATTCCAAAAGAACAACGTCAAACAACGTGTGGGACATTTATGACATTTTCGGGGTCGAGGCCGCCCATCAGTTTCTCCTGAATGAATTTAACGACATTATGAAAGGGATCAACACGAGCCATACTGGCGTCATTGTTAGCAGGATGACTTTTAATGGAACAGTTTCTTCAATCTCGAGATACACCTTGAAAAATGAGTGCAGCAGTGTCCTGGGCAAAGCAAGTTTTGAAGAATCATTGGAAAATTTTGTGCAGGCAGCGGCGTCCGGCACAATAGATTCAACAACCGGCACGAGCGCGAGCATTGTGTGCGGAAAAAAAACCAAGACTGGCACCGGTTTCATGGATCTGAAAATTGACCTTCCCATGTTGAGGGGGGAATCTTGACTCCTTGGGGGCACGCGACAAATATTTAAAATATTTTGAATGGAACACCATTCAAAACGCTCAAGCTCGGCTTTGATCCGAGGACCTTGTGATTAACAGTCACACGCTCTACCAACTGAGCTACTCAAGCTTTGCTTGTAATGGGCTTGTCTTTAAATAATGCAAATAATGTAAATAATGTAAGGTGTTGTTGTTGATCTATAAATTAAGATTCAATGAGCAAAAAATGACTACATTGGTTGTGAATCAAACAGATGGTTTAATTGAAATTCTAAACAAAAACTCACCCATCGTGTTGCACGTGAAAGAAAACAAATTTTCCAAAGTTCAAGAGATGCCATTGGAAAAATGGAATAGCTTGCCGGACGAACACAAGTCTAAAATAAAAAAATTTGTAGAGACGCGCAATAGGAAAGTGTTGTCTGGTCTCAACATGGAAGAATTGAAAGATATTAGAAGAAACATTGACAACCACATTGAAAGCTCCGGGGAACCATCGGAAGAACCATCGGAAGAACCATCGGAAGAACCATCGGAAGAGCCATCGGAAGAGCCATCGGAAGAGCCATCGGAAGAGCCATCGGAAGAACCATCGGAAGAACCATCGGAAGAGCCATCGGAAGAACCATCGGAAGAGCCATCGGAAGAGCCGTCAGAGGAACCATCGGAAGAGCCGTCAGAGGAACCATCGGAAGAGCCATCGGAAGAGCCGTCAGAGAAACCATCGGAAGAACCGTCGGAGGAACCGTCGGAGGCATCAGCGGAAGACGCACCGGCGGAAGAAGCAGCGGAAGACGCACCGGCGGAAGAAGCAGCGGATGCACCGGCGGAGGAAACCGAAAAGAACGAATCACTCGGGAAGACGGAATCTTCAAAAACTGAAGGTAACGTTGATAAAGAGACAGATGAGATTGCACTCGACGACTACGATTTGCACGAGGTTCAAGAAAAGGGAGTCGACATCGCGCCGGATTTTGTTCAAACATTTTTTAAATTTATAGATTCTCTAATAGATTCCTCCGATGCGACATCTGCCACCGCAAATCTGAATGAGGTAAAAGAAGTCGCTGTTCCCGAAATTCCCAAATCCGTTGAAGTCTCCTCTGCCACGGTGGAATGTTACACCAACGCCTCCCCCGCGCCTCTTCCTCATGGTTGGTCTGAACAAGTTTCACAGTCGTCCGATCCCGGAAAAACATATTACGTTAATGAAGGAACGGGAGAAACCACATGGGACCGTCCATCCGCCGCCGAATCTCCAAAACCCGTTCACAAAGGGACTCCTGTCGTCGACTCAGCAGCGCCCACATTGGCCACGCCGACGGGACTTCCATCGGGTTGGTCTGAACACGTTTCTCAGTCGTCCGATCCCGGAAAAAAATATTACGTCAATGAAGGAACGGGAGAAACCACATGGGACCGTCCATCTCCAAAACCCGACCACAAGGAAGGGACTCCTGTCGTCGACTCAGCAGCGCCCACATTGGCCACGCCGACGGGACTTCCATCGGGTTGGTCTGAACACGTTTCACAGTCGTCTGAGCCGGGCAAAAAATATTACGTCCATGAAGGGACCGGCGAAACCACATGGGACCGTCCCGGTGGAGATGAACCGTCGTCGGCCAAGGAACCCATTGCAATCGAGAACGCGGCTCCGGCTGGATGGACGGCTCACATCAGCCAGAGTAGTGATCCTGGCAAAACTTATTATGTGAACGACAGCACGGGCGAAACAACGTGGACAAAACCAACGGTAATAGACAAGTGGGTCAAGAAGACATCGCAGCAAGTTCAACCGGGAAAAGATTATTATGAAAACACGACCACGGGATCCACGAGATGGGCGCCGCCCTTGATGGCTTCAAACGACGACGAATGCAATCGCTGCAAAAAGAAAGGAAAAATGCCCCACACCTCGTTCTTCGTCAAAAATAATCGTGCTCAAAAATGCTGTTTTTGTTCCATCGAATGTTTTGAAAAAACCGAATTTTGACGCTAATAATTGATTTTTTATGCGTATCAAATAAATGAACATTCGCCCAACCGTTAAACGAAGATCCCCAACCAAACGCAGCCGCAAACGCAGCCGCAAACGCAGCCGCAAACGCAGTCGCAAACGCAGTCGCGGTGGTAGAAAACCCGGTCGCAAGAGCAGTCGCAAGAGCAGTCGCAAACGCAGCCGCAAACGCAGCCGCTCATGGGGAAACGTTTCCCCCAAAACAACATCCGAACGCAAAGCAGTGCTCAGACGAGGTGGGAAAAAATGCTTCCTCAGACCAAGCAATCTTGGATACCCAGTGTGCCCGAAAAATGGGTCCAAACCGACCCTGCAAGGTGCACACGCCGCGTACGACAGAGCACGACAAATGCACAACAACAACATCGCTGCCAAAGCCAAAAAACTGATTAAAAAACTCTCTAAAACACCCGGTGGCCGCCGCAAGTCGCGTCGGAAGTCACGCAGCCGCAAACGCAGCCGCAAACGCAGTCGCAAACGCAGCCGCAGTCGCAAACGCAGTCGCAAACGCAGTCGCGGTGGCCGGCTCAGCGACACGGCCAAGGCGGCCCGCGCGGCCCGTGAGAAAGCTACCATATGCAATAAAGCCGACTACGAGGATCAACAAGAACACCGCGCCTGCCTGCGGAGGTTGGCAAATATTCAGGCGAAGCGAGCCGAATTGGAAGAAGAAGAATGGCCAAACTTCCACGAAAAATCTGCAATTTTGAAAGACTTGACAGCGCTTCGTGTCCATCGTGAGCCGAACGTGTATCATCATTTTAGCGGAACTCGCGAGCGGTCACAAGCGCAGCCGGAAGACGATCTTTTTAAAACTTTCGGACGGGTGGATAATGCATTCATTTCAGTCTGATTTCATTTCCTGATCGTAAAAAAAATTAAAATTTCAACTGATGCAGTTAATTTTAATTTCACAAAAATAATTCCAACGCTCTTCTCTTTTCCCTTGTTCTCACCAATCTCGGATGCCACACGTTGAATTTTTTTTCTTGTTCTTCGATCTTTTTTTCCAGAGATTCTATTTTGTCAGCAAGATCCCTGAAGAATGTGCTTGCCTTTGACCCGCCCGCGTCGGTCCACGCCGTCGATTCTTGTTCAATTTTCTTATTTTTCAGGTCTCTTAATGCACGACATATTCCACCAACCGTCATCTGTTGTTCATTTTCGCGACTCGAAATGAACGCGCACTGATTGAAAATAAATTTGAAAGAGATCAAGTCAACTTGAGTTTTTCGATCAACGCATGCCCATCGCACCAAATCTGCGCCGGAACACCACGTCGAGATCAACTGGACCAGATGAGAGGGAACTTCTGGTCCGGTTGTCTTGTCGTCAGTCTTGTCAGAAAATCCCCACTTGACCGGTTTTCCGTAAGTGTTTACCCATCCCCGTTTGAAAGCCATGCATGATTTTGACACGTGCCGCGGTTTGCTTTTGAGAAATCTCAGCGTCAACTCGTTCAGCACTATTTTTGACCCGCGCCCAATCTCTCGTTTCCTTTTCCGAGAGATTTTCCGTTCTTCCTCACGGCGTGCTCGCGCTTGGCACAGTATGGTTTGATTGAGTTTTTCGAATATCAAAGACATTGTCATCTCCCGTCTGCGACGAGTGGAGACTGGAGATGTTATCCAAATTGTATTGGGTTTAAATCTCAGAGGCACGTGTCGAGCGTGAGAATAGTATCCGGTTGTGATGTTTCCGTCCACGTTCATTATGCCCATGGACCACAAATGAATTCCCTTGAGGGTTTGTTGATGCGTCGATATATAGCAGGAAACGCGGGTGTAACGTCTCGCTGTTGGCGTTCCGAAAAGGAGGGAAGATTCATGCTTTTGCGACGGAATGTTACGAAACAATGCCCCCTGCTCCAGGATGCATTCTTCAATTGGAGCAATGCGATGTTTATCCGGAGGATCTTCTGGATTCAATGTCAAACTGTCGCGGGGTTCTCTGCCCCAGTTTGGATATTCCAATTCGAAATTGTATGTCGTTTTGCACAATATCATGTCTGGATTTTCCTGGGTTATTTTGTCCAATTTAAGGACGCGCGCGACGCTCCACGCATCCTTGCAATCAACCGCGGCGACCCAGTGCGGAAAGGACGTAAGCTGTTCGATCGTTGGTATACAACCATATTTTTCAATCATTTCATCTACGACTTGCATCGCGTAACCAACCAATGAAGATGCAAAGTTTGTCCGAGTGCGACGTCGAGATCTGATCTTCGATTTTGTTTTGTCACATTGGTTACATTGGTTACATTGGTTGCAACGAGGACTTCTTTCGATTTTTCCAATATGACGATCCATAAGACACATATAATTCTTCTCCTGGAAATATGAGACGCGTGGAAACAACCAATGCCCTCCTGTTGAGGGGGTCCATGACGTACATACAATTGCACTTTTCGACGTCCAACCCATCGTTGATGTAGCGGGCTTTAACTTCGGGACATGGGAGCGCATCGACAAATAAATTTCCATCCAATTTCAATAGATAGTCTGTGTTGACGTCGATGCAGTTGTTATGAAGTTTATTAATGAATGCGTTTGACCTTACGACCCCGGTGTAATCGCATAAAATCGTATTCTTGTTGATTGCCACACGAGCGAAAAGTCCCATGCCCGCGCCGGGTAGGAGACTTTCGGAAACCACGAGGTCATCTTCCGATTGGATTCTCAATTTGAAATCTTGAGGGTGGGGATTTTCGTTTCGTTCAAGATTTAGCATCATGGTGTCATACGAAACCGTCATGTTGGCATTATCGCTAAATCCGACCCGTTGCGTGACCGTCAAAGGTGTAATAAGGACAAAAGTATCTTCTCGTTGCAATTCCCACCACGCAACATCCAATGAAACTTCCCCGTCCGTGTAAAGATCGGAAGAATGAAGGCGATGCCATAGATCTTTCCAACAATTAAGCAATTTCTGAGCATATCTTTTCTTTACAATGTAGGCGACGCAGGACATGCACCTGGTAGTTTGAACCGCCGGAAAATTGCGGTAGGGCTTGTGTCCTCCATCGTTCATGCCGCCGAGCAACAAAACATCCCATCCTTCGTCGAATTGAAGCGATCTAATTCCAGATAGAAGAATGGCGGGACTCTTGAAAACAACATCATCTTCAAATATGGCAATGAACTCATCTTCATTTTTGATCCCGGTTTCCAATGTTTCAATGTGGGACGCTAAACAGCCTATAATTCCCGGAGACATTTTTGTTCCCGCGACGCGTTGAGGATTCATGACCATAATTTTGCGCAATTCAATTCGAGTCAACCGGTTCCTCTCGGGTCGATCGTCGAGATTTATGTAATAAGAATTTTTGAGCACCATGGGAAGGGTAAACCATTCCAGATTGGCGCGGTCAATTTCTTTTTTGACATTGGCCTCGGCTGACTCCAAGGCTCGCAAGCATGCTTTTTCACCCTCATCGTATTTTCCAAGGTGCCACGCGACATATGTAAGTTCCCTCCACAAGGAATGTTTCAATAATCCCGTGTTGATAAAACCGGGGGCATCCTCGTCAATCTCGTGATCCTTTGCATAATTCAAAAGCATGAAGGACAGTTCATACTGTTTCAGTTTCCTGTAAATTTTTCCAGACTCCACCAAGCCATCTATTCTAAAATGATCAATTTCCCGACTGAAAGCCACCGCTCTCATATACCATGAAATTGCCTCGTATGGTTTATTTTTCATTATCGTGATATGTCCGCACCGCATTAATGATTCGTATGCTTCCATTGAAATTTCGTCGACGTCGGCATCCCTCGTGGCGACTCTCATTTTGTACATTCGCAAGGCGGAATCCCACTCTTTCAATTTCGCGAGGGTGTTTGCAAGGTAAAACATTATGCGAGTGTCTCTGGGATTGGCCTTGTGTTCGGCGCGAAGAACGGCATAGTCCCAACCGGCTCTTTCCAACGTCTTCTGATTGTCAAGATTCCTATCTTGAAACAACGAAATGTTTGGTAGAAGGGTGCACCTCGGTTCACAATTTTTTTTTTTCAACAATTCGTGGACCGGATACTTCCAGAACCAATTTCTTCCGGTCCTTATCAATTTTAGACCCTTGTATTTGGTCGTTCCCATGCCCGGCTGCAGCTTCCACACTTGATTTATGTAACATCCATCGACATTCAAACCCACGCGGTTCAACCGATTCAAGGATTCCGGTTCGCACCGAAGTTCATCGTTTGCGTCCAATAACAAAATCCATGAATTGGACGGAACTGATTTCTCTATCCATTCCAACGCAGTGTTCCTTCCTACCGCAAAATTCACCCACGGCCCCCGGGCCGTCCGAATGTCGACTTCGTTTTCACACCCCCATTTTTTGCATATGTCCAGAGTGCCATCGACTGAGCCCGTGTCGTAAACATATATTCCACCAATTTGACATCCTCCCTTGATTAACTTTCCAACGGAATCGAGAGTCCTCTCAATGACAGCGCTCTCATTTTTTACCATCACAAGAGCATACAGATTCATTATTAGCTTTTTGTTATTTAAGGGGTCTTTATGTTTAACCTGACCTCGTTTTGCGACGAATGCACTGAACGGGGTGGCGTGGGGGCAGTCAGACATGCCGCCAAGGTTGCGATGGCGGTGACAAAGGCTATTTTTACAATGGCGGATCTTTCCATCGCGGATGTTCCAATCCGATCAGCATAACACTTCAACGATAAAACCACCAACATTATTTTAATGACATTAAACACCCACTTCCAAAAAAATGGAGACATCTCCAACCCGAAATTTGCGAACACTCTTTTGAAAAACGATTTTTTTGGTTTTTCACCTCTGAAGTATATTTCGTATTTATCAATTGCACACCCCCCGCACCAAAAAAACATGATGGGAGCCAAGAACAGAATTGTGGCCAAGACGACCCACCAGACGGGACTGTTGGGAATGACGAAACCCGCGACTAGAACAACTAAAAAAAGGCCGTGGAGGAAATAGATGACATTTGCAAGTTCAACGTTGTGTGGTCGTGACATGATAATGCAATGATACAAGTTATTTATTAAATTTAATACTCAAAGTATTAAATTGTGAAATTGTGAAATTGCGGAATACATTATCGGCAGGCACCCAACGCACCCGTTTGGCCCATTGTATTGATTGGATACAATTTGCGCTGCCACATCTCAGCATTGCGTTTCCTCATGCCGCGCTGCATTAGTTCCGTCCTTTGAAGAATGGTTGCGTCGAGAAATGCGTTGTCCGCGAGGGTGCGAATTTCCTGGGTGTATTTATTCCCACGTTCATCACCCTCGGGAACCGGGCCGTATTTGTCTGCCCAATTGTTGACGTCAATCTTGGATCTGCAAATGTAATTGGGCATTTTGATTGCATCAACATCTTTGTAGAAAAATCGAGGCTGACCGACCATTGGATCTGTGTATTCTCGATACGACGTGCCGTAGCCCGTGAATCTTGGATCCGTTGTGTTGTAGGTGTTGGCCCTTTTTGCCTCACATTGGGGAATCGGAGCCTCGTACATATTTGGATCGTGCTGTTCAAACATGAGATTTCCTCCCCGGGTGGAATGATTGGTGGTGGGGGGCACTTGGGGTGTCATGGAAATTCCAATCATAGAATTAATCGGTTCAATTATCTGACTATTTTGATACACGGCGGGTGAAACGGTGGATGTGAAAACATCATGGTTGAATTTTTCAAATTCAATTGAACGTTGACATGCGCCCGTGGGCAAATTTGATGGAAGGCCCGTCAATGTTTGCACCTGGTTGTAACCTTGATTCATGTCGATCGTGACATCGTCCAGAAGAAGCGGAGCGCCTCCCTTGCCCCGAATCGTGGATTTCAGATGTGGCATAGCTTTGTTGTCGCCGGGACGAGGTGCGTAATTTTCGCGAATGGCGGCTCCCAACGGGCACGGTTGCAATGGTTGCGATGTCGTCGTGCACGGCAACGGTTTCCGAGGTTGGGTGTTGGGAAGTTGATAACACTTGTTCAGTGGAGCGGGCAACGGCCCCCGTGGACACGGTTGGATTTTGTAACCACTTCCGCTCGCATCAAACGGAGATCGTGCATTTATTCCGGAACGAATCACCAAGTTGTTTGTCCTCCAATATTCGGTATCCAGCGATCGAGCCGGCACCACTGGCGCAACTAAAGTTTTGGGATTTGGGGGGCCAATCAATCGCTGGCTTGGAAAAACGTGATCGGGATCATTGACTCCGGTCGACTGCATGCCATTTAAAACTCTTTCATTATTTGGTTCTTCCAGCAAAAGGCCCAATTGCACGCCGGGATTCGTATTTTTTTCTTTCAAATATTGCAGGAATGCCATGTTGGCGCCCTTTTCGGTAAAAATTAAAGGCCCATCCAAGCCGAGTGGATCCTTGCACACGTTGGTTAAATTTGATGGACACTTCGTCGAACAGTCGTCCCGTCCTATCAAGCCTGTGTCGTCGTATTTGGCCGGTCTTTTGCATGACGTGCAAGATTGGGCTTGCAATATCTTAAACTTTTCCACACATTTTACAACGTTTTTGTGTTTCATTTTATCACACTGAAGTAAAATAAAAAGAAGTAACATTCCGGCGAGAACTATTGCACATTCGAAAAACATTCTCTTTTATTACGGCCAAAATTTAAAATCGATTTTCTAACCCCCAAAACAGAAAAACAAAGATGTGCAAAGTTTGTACCAAGTGTAAAAAAAATAAAGATGAAACTTGCTTTGGTAAACATTGTCGGACCGCCGATGGACTTCAGCCTTGGTGCAAAGAATGTGTTTCAAAGTATACTAAGGAACGGGCTATCAAGCGCAACAAGAAACGAAAGGAAGAAACCCTTCCTGACGGAATGAAAAGATGCGCCCGGCCGAGTTGCAATAAGATTCTTCCCCTATCAAAGTTTCAGAGCACCACGGCGCGTCGAACAACGCCGACGGCCACGTGCGATACATGCAGGGCAGGCGATAAGAAATCTAAAGTAAATCCAACCTCCACGACAGGTAAGTGTCGAGCGTACTGGATTAAGTGGAAAAAAATGAATCCATGTGAACACGAAGGTGGTTGCGAGTTCCCTCACGACTGGCGACTGATTCAAGCGGACCACGTGGAACCAAAGGCACAACGAAAGAAAAGGACGGGCGAAAGCGGCCACCATTTATCGGATTATGCTTGGTGGGCC
>WLWG01000501.1_pt1 | contig 40085 bp, 33 predicted proteins | sample 6712871 | NCBI WGS metagenome assembly WLWG01 (sample SAMN12718693, study PRJNA515312) | sponge metagenome | isolation source: marine sponge | host: Mycale hentscheli | place: New Zealand: South Island, Marlborough, Capsize Point | collected 2003-05-01
AATACCAAGATCCAAATGAAGATACTTGGCACGACGTAACCCGTAGAGAAACTATTGAAGGAGCAGAAAGCGCTATTGATGGATCAGTAGAGCATTATGCTAAAAAAGTAGATTTCTTAAAAGGACCGAAAGTCGTGAAAACCTTTAAATAATAATTAAATTAAATTAAATTAAATGATAGTAAAAAATCTGAACTTTGGCGATAAAGCTAGAGAACAGGTGTTTGAAGGTATAGAAAAACTCACAAATGCTGTTAGCTCCACACTAGGAGCTAGCGGTAAATGTGTGATACTTGAAGATGAAAATGGTAAACCACTTATTACTAAAGACGGTGTTACTGTTGCTGATTCAATTATACTCTTAGATCCTGTAGAAAACATGGGTGCTACACTTATAAAAGAAGCTGCTCGTAAAACAGTTAAAGAAGCTGGTGATGGTACAACTACTGCAACAGTATTATCTCATGCTATTTTAAAAGAAGCTTATAGTTTAAAAGAAAATGTAAGTGCTAGAGATTTGAAACAAGGTATAAACACTGGTGTAGAAAAAGTAGTAAAATACTTAGAAAAAATAGCAGTCAAAATAAATGATGACATGCTAGATCAAGTAGCTGTTATATCTACCAACAATGATGAAAAGCTTGGTAAGATTATTGGAGACGCTTTTAAATCTGTTGATAAAACAGGTGTAGTTATAATGGAAACAACAGAGGAAAACGAAACTACTGTTGATATAGTTGAGGGTATAGAATATGATAAAGGTTTAGTAAACTCTCATTTTATAACAAGTAAAACTAAAAGAGCAGCCGAACTTGAAAACCCATTAGTATTAATAGTTGAATCACCAGTTGAATCAATAAGAAAAATACAAAGCATTTTAGAGTTTGTTATAAAAAATAATAAACCACTTTTAATAATTGCTGACTGTGAGCAAAGCGTAACATCTGCTTTAGCCATGAACAAAGTAAAAGGTAATATAAAAGTAAATATAATAAACGCGCCTACATACGGTGTAAATAAAAAAGATACGTTATCTGACTTAGCTTTATTAACAGGCGCAACTGTTATTAATGAAGACTTAGGAGATGATATGGATTTAATTCAACCTGAACATTTAGGAACATGTGTTAGAAGTGTTACTACAGATTTAGAAACAATAATACAAGTTGAAAATGAAAACCCTAAAATATTAGAACTTATAAATAGTTTAAAGAAACAAATTGAAGATTCTAAAAACCCTAACGAAATTACTAAGCTTGAAAAAAGACTAGCAAGATTGTGTGGAAAAGTAGCGGTTGTAAAAGTTGGGGCAAATTCAGAAATAGAATTAAAAGAAAAACAAGATAGAGTTGAAGACGCTATATGTGCTACTAAAGCCGCTATAAAAGAAGGGATAGTACCTGGAGGTGGTATTGCTTTACTTAACGCTGCGTTGAATATGAAGGAAGAAAATGAAGGTGAAAAGATTTTAGGCAAAGCTATATTATCACCTTTTAAAACAATACTAAACAACGCTGGTTATAAAGAATATACTATTTCAGCAAAAGATGGTTTTGGTATTGATGTTGTTACAGGAAATATGGTAAACATGATTGACAGTGGAATTATAGATCCATTGTTAGTAACAAAAAGCGCGTTAACAAACGCGGCTTCAGTAGCAACTACAATTTTATCTACCGATTGTGTAATCAATAATTTAAGAATAAATGAAGGCAATAGGTAGAAATTTAATAATTAAAAAAGAAAAAGTAGGTACCGCTAAAACAAAAGGTGGTTTACTACTTGCAGAAAAACAACGTGATGATATTAGATATATTCTAGCGGATGTTATAAGCGTTGGTGATGAAGCAACTGGTATAAAAACAAATGATAAAATATACTATGATAAACATGCTGGTCACGGAATAGAGTTTGAAAAAGAAAAATACCAAGTGATTAAAATACAAGATGTAGTTGTTGTTTTATGAAAAGGCTAGAAGCAAGAGACATTAAAGAGTTAAACTTGTTAAAACATTACCGTATAATACGCAAATGGGCTTGTAAAAACAACAGCTTAAATGATGCTGATTTAGAAGTTTTAATATATCTTGATTGCTTTGGTTTATTTAATAAGAACGATTTTAAATTAGGTTGTTATTCCTATAGTTGGGATAACAGAAGATGGAATAGATTACTTAAAAACGGTTGGATAACTGTTTGGAGAACTAGAAATCGTACAACGCAAAAATATAATATATATAAAACTTCTTTAAAGTGTCAACAGTTAATACAAAGAATTTATCGTATAATGTTAGGTTTAGATGATATACCTACTAGCACTAGAAGAAACAAAATAATGAAAGGTGAAAGTTATATGGACAAGGTGCTTATGACTTCTATCAAAAACGTAAACAACGATAAAGAAAGATATTTATGAAAAATTTAGATAACACATCTCCAGCACTACACAAACCTAGATCTGGTAAAGCACATATACATAAAAAATATAGTGTCTCATATAAAGGTGACGCTACATTTGATGAAGCTAAAAAAAAGGGTGGAGTAGTTCAACCTGCAACTGAACCTTATGAAAGTAGAGATGCTTATTTAGCAGATTCAACTAGAAATGAACCTCACAAACAAAACGAGTCTGTAGCTAAATTTGGAACATCCGGTGTTTTTGGAAACGCTATGGCTAGTTCACTACCAGAGCAACAAGCAACTACTTTTGTTCCACCAGCTTCCGGTATGCAAAGAATGGTTGACGCTGGTTTAAGACGTGATAACTTTGGTGTTAACAACACTAGAGCTATTGCTGATGTTGTTTATGGAACACCTGAGCAAAGACAAATGTCTATGCCTCAACCTCCAGTATTTTTAAAAGATCAAGATGGAAGTGGAGATGTTACTCAAAAAGATCTTTTAATAGAGCTAGGCAAGCTTGATAAAGAAGGAAATAAAACAGAAAAATATTAAATATCATGAATCATAAAGTAGATAAAGATTATAACAAGACTATGTCTAAAGCAGATTCTCACGGGGTTGTTGGGGAAAATGCTATTTGGGACGGTCCATTAGATCAAACAGGTAGACCACATTCACCAGGTAGTAGTTCTGGTATTAGAGGTATGAAACTAGGTACCGCACCTGTTTCTTACATGCCAGGTCCTATAACTAAGAAAGCTCAAAGAGGATAATGTCTAAGCTTGACAAGTCGCGTATGAAATGCAACGCGCCTAGAAAATCTCCTAAAGCAGGTAAGAAAAAAGTTGTTAAAGCTTGTTCTGGTGGTAAAGAAAAAATAATACATTTTGGAGCAACAGGTTATGGTCATAACTATAGCGCTGCTGCAAGAAAAAGCTTTAGAGCTAGGCACAAATGTAGTCAAGCTAAAGATAAATTAACCGCGCGATATTGGGCGTGCAAAAATTTATGGGCTGGTAAAGGTGGCTCAACAAAATCATCACCCAAAAACAAACAAGGTAAATATTAAAATCATGAATAAACAAGGAATGAAGTACGATTATAAAAAAGCGTATGACAAAAATTTAAAACCAAGCGCGCGTTTACATTATTTAGAAAATGCACGTCACGACAAAGACAGTGCGGCTAAAATGTATGGACACGGATCTATGGCTAAGCAATATGGATCTATGGCTAAAATGGATAAAAGCATGGCTATGAAAAAAGATGTATCTCCAATAATGTCTCATTGCGGTATGGCTAGATTTGAAGGTCAAGCAAAAAGAGATTTAAAAGATATGCCTATCACAAAAGATGCTAGTGGAGGGAGAAAAAGTTCAGTAGCTAAAATGGATCATAAATAATAACAGTACGAGAACTGTATAAAACTCAGCTAAAACAAAAACAACAACAAAAACAAAAACAAAAACAAAATGGCAAAATTTATCGCAATTAAATCTTCAGGTGCTGGATTAGCAGGTGGAGACGTATTACTAGGAGTAGAAGGAATTATCGGTGTAAAAGCTGCTTCAGCAACTACAACTGTGGTTGAGTATGATGGTAAGGCAGCAACAATTACTCACTTAACTGTAGGAACAACTCCTTCAGTAAGAGATGCAGTTAACGCAGCATTAACCGCTAACCCAGGTGGTGTTAAGGCTAGAGTACAGTTACCAACAGGTATTACTGTAAGCGCAGTAGCAATAGCATAAGTATGAAATCAATAGGTTTAGGAGACGATATAGAAAAGTTTACTAAAGCTACTGGTATTAAAAATGTAGTAGAAAAAGTCAGCGAGGGATTAAACATCCCTTGCGGCTGTTCTGCTCGTAAAGAGTGGTTTAATAAAAAATTTCCTTACAATAACTAATGTCTTTTAAAATACAACCTTTTTATAACATAGATTCAACTCCTATTTACAGTGTAAGTATGGAAGACGGTGTTTTAGGTATGGCTAATAAAAATGGAACAATTTTATTAAACAAAGATTTACCTGCTCATAAAATGCAGGAAGTTATTGATCACGAAATGACTCATCTTGAAGATATGAAAGATTATAGAGAGTCAGGTGGTAAAAAAGGTTTACATTACGAAAATGATAAAGTAATGTATGATGGAAAAACATATGCTAGAAAAAATGGTAAAATACTTTACAATGGCAAATGGCAAAAAGAAGGTTGGAAAGGTTTTGAGTGGGAACGTAAAGCTTATAACTCATGAGTAAAAAGAAATTCAAAGATACAACTATAGGTCAACTATTATTTGGCGCGGCATCTGTAATTAACCCTACATTAGGTAGTGTATTACAAGGTGTAACATCTCCAAAAGAAGCTATCGAAGCTATTACTAAATCTGATGCTCCTGCAGAGGATAAAGTAAAACTACAACAAATAATATTTGATCAACAAAATAAAGAAATACAAGCTATCACTTCAAGATGGCAAGCAGATTCCATGTCTGATTCATGGCTAAGTAAAAACGTACGCCCACTAGTATTAGTATGGTGTATAGTAGTTTTTTCATTTGCTGGAATATTAGACAGCGTTGAAAGTATACCATTTACAATACATGACAATTGGAACTCAACTTTTGAAAATGTCATGATGGCAGTCGTTTTAGCCTATTTCGGAGGACGCACAACAGAAAAAGCAAGCAATATATTTAAACAAAAATAAAAATAAAAATGAGCGATCAATCAATAAATGCAATTAAGGTAATACCTAATGACAATATTAATTTACCTGAACCTGGTTTAAAAACTAGTGGTACTTCAACTACTGGAACAGCTGGAGTTACTTTAAAAGATTCATCTAATGATTTTTTAAATTCAGCTACTAATCCTAATGGTTATAATATTGCGCCTGGGTACATTGTTTATAATACATCTACAAATGCTGTTGCTAAAATTATTACAATAAATGACGCTAACACTATTACTTTAGACACTGCTATTATGGCAGCTGTTGGTAATACATATGAAATATATGAAGGTAATAATTCCGCTGGTGGTACTGATTTAAATATTTATGTAGGAACTGGTGGTGACATACAAGTTATGATGACAGCTGGTGATGGTACTGAAAATCATTTATTTCAAAATGTAGTATCAGGATCTTTCTTACCAATAAAAGTAAAAAGAGTATTAGCAACAAGCACTACAGCTAGCAACTTATTAGCATTAAGATAGTATGAATATATCTATAGGCGTCACGCAGCAGCGTGGAGGAAATTCCTATAATGACTTAGTAACTCAACTAAGAAATAGAGTAACAAGAACAGGTAGTTTTTCAACTAATCCTTCAAAAAGTGATTTTGAAATAACAAATAGAATTGAAAGTACTAACTGTTATAATAATTATGTAAACCGTACAACACACATATAATGGCAACACCTTCAGTATTAACAGTTCCCAGTATGTATGGAGACGGTATTTTATATAGTGGGCCTAGCGCTTATGGATCTGAACTAGCTAGTCAACCAGTTGATTTACAAACAGATTTTTTAAATAATTCAGGTGGTGTTATTGTTGATGTAAATACTTTCACTTCATCAGGAGGTAGTCTTGATGGTATAAGGTCAAAAGACTCTTCTTTTACTTTACCAGTTGGAACAGCTTTTGAAATAGAAATAAGAGGCACCACAACTTCAAGCGGTATTACTCTTGGAAATTTTGGTGGTGGTGGTAATGAATATGGATCTGGTTTTGGTGTTCATAGATTTGTAAGTTTAAACAATAGGTTGTTTATAAGACAAAAAGATAGTGCTGGAACTACTACAATAACTCATCTATCTATAAGACCATTAACTCAAGGATCTGACTTCGATTTTACACGTGATACCACTGGAACTAGAATTAATGAAGAAGGTTATATAGAAGATGTGCCTTATAATATAGTGCCACAATCTAATCAGTTTGATACTACTTGGATAAAAACTAATACAACTGTAACAGGTGGTCAAAGTGGATATTATAATACATTAAATGCTTGGAAAATTGACATTTTATCATCATTTGCACAAGTAGAACAAGCTGTATCTACAAGTGGTGTTCAAACTTTTAGTGTATATGCAAAAGCAGGGACACTTAATTTTGTAAGATTAAGAGTTGACCATTCATCTTTTAGTGGAACTTATTTCGATTTACAGAATGGGGTAATAGGTTCAACAGTTGGCACAACTAATACAAGTATGGAAAATGTAGGCGGTGGTTGGTATCGTTGTAGTATAAGTTTTGTTAACAATACAACAAGAGTTCGTATTTATCCTGCAACTGCTAATAATGACTTAACAGCTACAAGTGGAAATATATTTATACAAAATTCACAATTAGTAAAAGGCGACCAACCAAAAAACTACCTACCAACTACTGATAGATTAAACTTACCAAGATTAAATTATCCAGCATATGGTGGTTGTCCGTCGCTTTTGCTCGAACCGCAAAGGAATAATGTAATAACTTATAGTGAAGATTTTACTCAAAGTGTTTGGGTTTTATTTGGTTATGCAAGTGGTGATGCGCCAATATTAACCTCTAATTATGCTACAAGTCCAGACGGTAAACAAAATGCTACAAGGTTACAGTTTAATCTAAACGGAGGTACAACAACTACGGATAGGTCTTACATAAGATATGATTCTTTTGCCTCACAAACAGATTACTATTATTCTTGTTATGTAAAAAGTGCAAATGGTCAAGAGCAAAAGCTATTATGGCAACACGGTGGGGACGATAGCGAGTTTACTGTTACTAATCAATGGCAAAGAGTTGAATTAGATAGAAATGGGTTTGCTGAAACATTTGCAGGTTTTAGTTTAAGAGGTGGTATAAGTACTGTTGAATCTGCTGATGTTTTAATTTGGGGATTTCAAGTAGAACGAGGAAGCTACCCAACATCTTACATGCCTACTTCAGGTAGTATTTTTACAAGAAACGAAGACAAAGCGATAAATGCTGGTTTAGGAACTACAGACACTTTTAATTCTACTGAAGGAGTTCTATATGCAGAGATAGCTGCACTTGCAGGTGATGGTACTAATAGATTTTTAGGTATATCTGATGGCTCTTTATCAAATAGAGTTAATATTATATATAATGCTTCAAATAACTTAACAGCACAAGTTCAAGGAGCTGGAGGTTTGACTGCTAATGGTGTGAATATATTATTATTTAACAAAGTAGCATTAAAATATAAGTCAGGAGATAATCAATTATGGGTAAATGGATTAAAAGTAGATTCAAATACATCTACGTCTGGATCAACTGTTGGCTTAAATGTTTTAGATTTTCAAGCTGGAAATGGAAGTTTTGTCTTCTACGGAAAAGTAAAAGGTTTAGCAGTATATAAAACAGCTTTAACAGACACAGAACTTGCAAATCTCACATCGTATAACAACCACGATTTATTTATACCATACAGAAGCAGAATGCAAATGATAGGTGCGGATCAAGAATTACAATGCACAGAACACGATATAACTAGATTTTTATGAAACCAGGATTATTAATGCTACCTAGCGCAGTATCAGACTCGCGCGTTCATAACATACTTCCTAATAAAATTGAAACAGACTTTCAATTTTCTAGAGCTTCTGCAGCAACTCGTGTTAATCACCAAGGATTAATAGAAGAAGTAGGTTATTTTGGTCCTGAGTTAGTACAAAACGGAAACTTTAGTGAATTAGGACCGGAAATAATTGTTAACGGAGATAATATACAAGAGAGCGATTGGACTTTTGGTGAAGGTTGGAGTGTAAGTAATGGTAAACTAGTAGCAGACACAAACAGTAATACTACCTGTGCGCAATTAGATTCATTTACAACTGGTAAAACTTATAAAATAGTTTTTACAGTAAGTAATTATGTTAGCGGACAAGTTAGACCGCAATTATCAGGTAGCGGCAGCGCAAATGGGTCTAATGTATCAGATAATGGAACATACACACAATATATTGTAGCAGTTGCAAATCATAATAAATTTAGATTTCAAGCAACATCAAATAACTTTACAGGCTCAATAGACAACATATCAGTAAAACAAGTTGATCCAGATGATGATTGGGTTTTAAAACCTGATTGGGGGTTTGTTAATAATGGAGTTTCTATTACTAATGCTACAGGCGGATATAATGATTCAGCTCTTTATCAACTTATAACTTTAGATTCATCTAAACAGTATAAAGCAACAATTGATGTATCAAGTATTTCTGGTAGTTTACAAGTTTATACAGGCTCTTTTGGGGCAGGGTTTAGCATATCAACAGCAGGAGAAAAAAGTTTTATCTTAAATTTAACTTCTTTTGGAAATAGGGTTAATATACTTCCAAGCGCTTCAACAAGCGCAGTTATAACAAGTTTTAGCATAGTAGAAGTAATTGGCGATAAACCAAGATTAGATTACGATCCATTAAATCCAACTTGTCCACATCTTTTGCTCGAACCGCAGTCTATTAATTCTTTTAGATTTAGTGAAGATTTTACGCAAAGTTATTGGCAAAAACAAAATGGCTTAACCGTGAGTTCAAATCAAACAACATCACCTGAGGGTATTGTAAATGCTGATAAATTAGTTTCTGCAAATGCAACTAATGAACAATATATCTACAACACAACATTAATAAGTGTAATATCTGGAGATGACGTTACCATATCTTGTTTTGTTAAAAAATTAGATTATGATTATTTTCAGTTAAGATTTACAGCAACAGGTAGCGTTTTCACCGCTGCCAGCGCTTGGTATAATATTAGTAATGGAACTTTAGGTACAATTGAAACTGGTATAACAGCAAAAATAGAAGATTATGGAAATGGTTGGTACAGATGTTCAGCAACAAGAACAGCAACAGGAACAGGTAACGGTAGAGTTAGACTACAGCTAGCAAGTGCAGACAATACAGCTTTTGTAACAGGTGATGGAACTAAAGGGACATTTATTTATGGAGCTCAATTTGAAATACAAAGTTATCCAACATCTTACATACCCACAGCAGGAGCTGCAGAAACTCGTGTAGCTGAAACTTGTAATAATGCTGGAAATGCAAATACGTTTAATAGTACAGAAGGTGTTTTATATTGTGAGATAGCAGCTTTGGCTGATAGTAGTGATTATAGATTTATTGCAGTATCTGATGGAACTAATACTAATCGAGTTACAATTTCTTTTAAAAACAATAATACACTCGTGGGTTTTGTACAAGGAATATCTGAATTCAACAGCAATGCTAATATATTAAATTTTAATAAAGTAGCAATGCAGTATAAAAGTGGAGATTATTCTTTTTGGGTAAATGGGTTTGTGGCTGAAACATCCTCATCTACATCAGGAACACACGCAAATTTAAATGAACTTAAATTTAGTATGGGTAGTGATAGCAATGATTTCTACGGAAAAGTAAAAAGCTTAGCTACTTATAATAGAGCGCTTACAGATACAGAATTATATACAATAACATCAACGCAATACTCAGCATACTCTGGTATGGTGGCAGCGTTAGGAAACTATACAATACCATGCTAAAAGATTATTTTGAAGTACCAAATAAACCAGCAATAAAATCTGGTAATATTCTTTCGTGTGACTTTACAGATCATGAGACATTTATACCTCAACCACTAGATTACACAAGAGGAACACTCGCTACATATGTAGATTGTAATGGTCTTATAAAAATGTCTGGTGTTAGTGATACAGAACTAGTAGCTAATGGTGATTTCGCAACGGATAGTGATTGGACTAAAGAAGCTGGTTGGACTATTAGCGAAGGTGCTGCAAATTTTTCTGGTGGAACTGGAAATAGAGCAATGTATCAAGCAGTTGGTATAACAAATGGTAAAACTTATAAAATACAATACGAAGTTTCTTCTATATCTGCTGGACAAGTTGCTGTAAGATTTGGTGGTATGCCTGGAGTAGATGAAATAACAGCAACAACTATTGGAATTTATACAGGATATATAACTGCAACTGGAAGTGCAAATGGTAATATTCATATAGAAGATAATAATAATAATTTTGTTGGGTCAATAGACAATGTATCAGTAAAAGAAGTTGACGTAGAAACACCTAGAATAGATTATACTACAGAAATAGGTAAAGCAAAAGAATTACAAAAACCGAGTTTATTGCTCGAACCGCAGTCTATTAATTTATTTCAATATAGTGAAAATTTTAGTCAAGGTTATTGGGTTAAATCTAGTTGCACTGTACAAAAATCTACAATAACAAGTCCAGATGGTTTACAAAGTTCTTATAAATTAATTCCAGATGCAGGTACAGGCGGTAATAGATCTATAGGTAGAAATTTTAGTAGTTTAACTAACTTTCATACATTTAGTGTTTTTGCAAAAGCTGGAGAATATAAATACGCTATACTTAGAACTAGAAATCCTCTAAGTGTTGTAGTTTCTTTTGATTTAGAAAACGGAACATTTAATGTTAATCAGTCTGGCGCTGTATATGTTGCCGATAGTGCTAAAATAGAAAATTATGGTAATGGTTGGTATAAATGTTCAGTAACTTTAGACCCTAGTCAAGCAAACGATGTTGGCAAACTTTACCCAAGCGTTTCAGTAGGTATAACTGGAAACGAAATAAATGATTTTGATGGTGATGGAATAAGTGGTATTTATATATTTGGAGCACAGTTTGAGGAACAAAGTTATTCAACATCTTATATACCAACAAGCGGTGGTATAAGAACTCGTAATCAAGACCTTGCTAATAACGCTGGTCAATTAGGAGTTTTTAACGATGAAGAAGGCACTTTATATGCAGAGATAAACATTCCTGAAAATATAGCTGATAATGTAAATATAGCTATTAGTGATGGAACAAATACTGAATATGTGAAGTTTATATATTTAGCATCTACAAGTACGTTTAGAGGCGAAATAAAAAGTAGTGGTAATACAGTAGCTGTAAACTATACGAGTTTGGTTTTAGGCTCTTATTCAAAGGTTGCAGTATCATATAAATCAGGAGAATTTAAGTTATATGTTAATGGCTCACAAATAGGTAGTACTTTAACAGGACATACTCTACCAACAGGATTAGATACATTTTCTTTTGATAGAGGTGATGCAGCGGCTTTTTTCTACGGAAAAGTAAAAGAAGTAAAAGTATTTAGAAGAGCGTTAACAGATACTGAATTAACAGAATTAACAAATAATATAGTATAAAAAAATGGATTTAAAAATTTATAAAACAAACTTTGCAGACGAAGCTGTAGGTAAAGCAGCATTAGTAGCAGCAGGTGTATGGGCTGAAGTAACAGAAGAAGGTGTTACTCAGATGGTATATACTAATGGTACTAGAGCTGTAGTAAATATAGGTAAAGTAGTAAAAACACCTGGAACATATGGTCCAGATGGTCATGAAATAACTCCACCTGTATATTACCCAGGTTGGTGCTATGATATTATGAGTAGTGATACTTTAGATTTTGGCACTAATGAAGTTTACCCAACTGCTCCAGCTCATGGTTTTTTAGGTTGGCCAATTACTGCTGAGGTTCCACCTACACCACCAGAAGAAGAAGAGTAAAACACTTAAAAATAGTGTAACTATTTAAATAGAAGTATATTAATAAATTAAATTAAATTAAATGGCAAAAATTAAAGAAGAACAATTAAAAGAAATTGTTGACCTACAAAAAGAATTAAACACAGTAGTAAACCAAATAGGTTCTTTAGAAGCAAACAAACACTCATTGCTTCATAAACTAGCGGGTATAAACGAAGATACTGAAAAAGTAAAAGCTAAGTTAGAAGAAGAATATGGTCAAGTAAATATTGATTTATCAACAGGAGAATACGAAGTTATTCAAAAAGAAGCTGAATAAATGGATAATGTTATAAGAAAAATCAGTATTGGATCTGATTATAAAAATGACGCCATGCATTATTCAGTTAGTCAAGAAGTATACGGTGGTCATGTTATTAAATATATTTTATTTGATAATAAAGATAATTCTTATAATATATATATAAAGAAAAACAATGAGGTATTACCATGGAAGAAATTTAATTCTAACATGGCTATATCTATTGAATATGATTTAGAGTATTAATGAGAAGTGTTTATGATTTTATTATAGAACCTGTTGGTAATAGATATGATAATGAAATTAATATTGATGGTAAAAAATTAATATTAAATTCAAGAATAGAAAACCACAAGTTTATAAATAACATTGCTAAAGTCATAGCAACACCTCTAGCTTATACAACCCCAATAAATAAAGGTGATAACATTTTGGTTCACCACAATATATTTAGAAGATATTATAATCATCAAGGTAAAGAAGTAAACAGTAGTAAGTATTTTAAAGAAGAAAAATACTTTTGCCAAATAGATCAAATCTACATGTATGAAAAAGATGATCAGTGGTTACCTATTAATAATAGATGTTTCGTAGCTCCTATAATTAATAACGATGATTTAGATTTAAATAAAAACAAAAAACATATTGGGATATTAAAATACGGAAATAGTTCGTTAGAATCAAAGAATATAAATGTTGGCGATTTAGTAGGTTTCACTCCTAATAGCGAGTTTGAGTTTGTTGTTAATGATGAACTACTGTATTGTATGAGAGCAAAAGACATTGTAATTAAATATGAATACAAAACAAGCGAAACTCAATATAATCCAAGCTGGGCAAAAAGCAGTTAATGAGTTAATAAAAGTTGCTGAAGAAAAAATTATCACAAATACTGAAGATGATGTTTCTGCGGACAGATTAAAAAACGCTGCTGCTACAAAAAAGCTAGCTATATTTGATGCGTTTGAAATACTCAATAGAATAGAAGAAGAAAGATCTATGATAGAATCTATTGATAAAAAAACTAAAGAAAAAACTTTTAAAGGTTTTGCAGAAGGGAGATCTAGATAATGTACAAGCAAACTCTTTTAAAAATATTAAAAAACCACATTAAACCTTCCATAGTAAAAAGAAACAATAGATATAAAAAATGGAAATATGGTTATGATGTAGAGCACGATGTTGTTGTTATAAGTAAAGACGGTACTATAGGTGATATATACGAAATACAAAATTTAAAAATAGCTTTACCTAAAGAAAAAAACACGTATAAGTTTAAAGAAAACAAGTGGAGTAGATTTGAATATCCTAAAGAATTAAAAAATATAAAAAATGTTTTTGATTTTAAAAAATATCCACAAACGTTTAAAGAAAAATGGTATGACTACATTGATAATGAATTTACCCGTAGGGAGGAAGGTTTTTGGTTTTATAACAAAGACAATCCTACTTACCTTACTGGTACTCATTACATGTACTTGCAGTGGTCCAAGATTGATGTTGGGGCACCAAACTTTAGGGAGTCAAATAGATTATTCTTTATTTTCTGGGAAGCTTGTAAGGCAGATTCACGATCCTTTGGGATGTGTTACCTTAAGAACAGACGTTCCGGGTTTTCTTTCATGGCATCAGGAGAGGTGGTTAACTTGGCAACCATATCAAGTGACAGTAGGTATGGTATATTATCCAAGTCCGGACCTGACGCGAAGAGTATGTTCACCGATAAGGTGGTACCTATATCCGTCAATTACCCATTCTTTTTCAAGCCGACCCAGGACGGAATGGACCGGCCAAAGACCGAACTTGCCTACCGTGTCCCCGCAAGCAAGTTCACCCGTCGTAAACTTACCGCGACCGCAGATGAAGCCATCGAGAGCCTCAAGGGCTTGGACACCACCATCGACTGGAAGAACACGGGTAATAACTCCTACGATGGGGAGAAACTCAAACTCCTCGTACATGATGAATCGGGGAAATGGGAAAGGCCGAACAACATCCTTAACAACTGGAGGGTTACGAAAACCACCCTCAGGTTAGGTAGTAGAATTGTTGGTAAATGCATGATGGGATCAACATCAAACGCATTAGATAAAGGAGGAGATAATTTTAAGAAACTATATTACGATTCAGATGTTACACAAAGAAACGCCAATGGACAGACTCGCTCGGGACTATATAGTTTGTTCATACCTATGGAATGGAACTACGAAGGATACATTGATTCTTATGGAATACCTGTATTCGAGACACCGAAAGAAATTACAAAAGGACCCAATGACGATGTTATAAACACAGGTGTTATTGATTATTGGCAAAATGAAGTTGATGGTTTAAAAAACGATCAAGATGGATTAAATGAATTTTATAGACAGTTTCCGCGTACAGAAAAGCACGCGTTTAGAGATGAAGCAAAACAATCTTTATTTAATTTAACAAAAATTTATCAGCAAATAGATTTTAATGAAGATGTTAAAAACAAATCATTAGTCACGCGTGGTAGTTTCCAGTGGGAAGGAGATGTTAGAGATACTTTTGTGAGATTTGTGCCAAATAATAATGGTAGGTTTTTAGTATCGTGGGTTCCACCAGCGTCACTTCAAAACCGTGTTACTATAAAAAATGGAGTTAAATATCCTGGTAATGAACACATAGGCGCTTTTGGCTGTGACTCTTATGATATATCTGGTACAGTTGATAATAGAGGTTCTAAAGGAGCTTTTCATGGTTTAACTAAGTTTAGTATGGAAAACGCCCCAGCTAATATGTTTTTTTTAGAATACATAGCTAGACCTCAAACTGCTGAAATATTTTTTGAAGATGTATTAATGGCTTTACATTTTTACAGTATGCCTATATTAGCAGAAAACAACAAGCCAAGATTGTTGTATTACTTAAAAAGAAGAGGATATAGAAAATTCTCTATAAACAGACCTGATAAAGTTTATAACAAACTATCAGTTGCAGAAAAAGAAATAGGTGGTATACCTAATTCTAGTGAAGACATTAAGCAAGCTCATGCAGCTGCTATTGAAACATATATAGAAAACCATATCGGATTGTTAGAAAATGGTTATGGTCAAATGTATTTTCAAAAAACATTAGAGGATTGGTCACAATTTAATATTAATAATAGAACCAAGCATGATGCCAGTATTAGCTCTGGACTAGCTATAATGGCGTGTAATAAAAATAAATACACACCGGTTTACAAAACACAAAAGCAACCTGTCTTATTATCATTTAATAAATATAATAACGATGGATATATTTCAAAAATAATAAAATAGATGATTTATACTAACAGTAATAGTTCTTTTCCAAGTCAAGTAGTATCTGACGCAGAGAAACAAAGTTATGACTACGGTTACGCCGTTGGTAGAGCTATTGAAAATGAATGGTTCCGAGGTGATAGAGGATTAGGTGTTGGCGGTAGGTTTGGAAACAACTGGCAATACTTTCATCAGTTAAGGTTATATTCTAGAGGAGAGCAATCAGTACAAAAATATAAAGATGAGTTGTCAATAAACGGTGATTTATCTTATTTGAATTTAGACTGGAAACCAGTAGCTGTATTATCTAAATTTGTAGATATAGTAGTTAATGGTATGACAGATAAAGGTTATAAAATAAAATCTTTTGCATCAGATCCATACGCTGTAAAACAAAGAACAGAGCACGCTAGTGCTATAGCTGAAGACGCATTTGCTGCGGATTTAATAGAACAAGCTAAGCAAAGATTAGGTGTAGATTTAAAAAGAACTGAAATACCAGCAGATCAACTACCTCAAACAAAAGAAGAGTTAGAGCTTCACATGCAGCTTAACTATAAACAAGCTATTGAAATAGCTGAGGAAGAGTTAATACAAAATGTTTTAGACTACAACAAGTATGATGAAATTAAAAAACGTCTTGCTCAAGACTTAGTTATACTAGGTATTGGCGCTGTTAAAACAGATTTTAATCTAGCTAATGGTATTACTGTTGATTATGTTGATCCTACTAATTTAGTTTATTCTTACACAGAAGATCCTAATTTTGAAGATTTATACTACGTTGGTGAGGTTAAGTCAATGAGTTTGCAAGAAGTTAAAAAACAATTTCCAAACCTAACTGATAGCGAGCTAGAAGAAATACAAAAATACCCAGGAGATTCTAATTATACTAGAGGTTATTACGGTATTGATGATAACTATAATAATGTACAGGTTTTATATTTTGAATATAAAACATATACTAATCAGGTGTTTAAAATAAAACAAACAGAGCAAGGGTTAGAAAAAGCTATAGAAAAAAATGATAGCTTTGATCCACCTGAAAATGAAAACTTTAATAAAGTACATAGAGCAATTGAAGTTCTATATAGTGGTGCTAAAGTTTTAGGTTACAATAAACTTTTAAAGTGGGAGCTTTGTGAGAACATGACAAGACCTTTTAGTGATCAAACTAAGGTTCAAATGAATTACAATATATCAGCGCCTAGAATGTACAAAGGTCGTATCGAAAGTGTTGTTAGCAAATGTATTGGGTTTGCTGATATGATTCAACTTACGCATTTAAAAATACAACAAGTATTAGCGCGTATGGTTCCTGATGGGGTATTTGTAGACGTAGATGGTTTGGCAGAAGTTGATCTCGGTAACGGTACAAATTATAATCCTCAAGAAGCTTTAAACATGTACTTCCAAACTGGTAGTATTGTTGGTAGAAGTTTAACTCAAGATGGTGATCCTAACAGAGGTAAAGTCCCAATACAAGAATTACAAACATCGTCTGGTATAAGTAAAATACAAGCTTTAATACAAACTTATCAGTATTATTTACAGATGATACGTGATGTGACTGGATTAAATGAAGCTAGAGATGGTAGCCAACCTAATAAAGACGCTTTAGTTGGGTTACAAAAACTAGCCGCAGCTGCATCAAATACAGCTACTAAACATATATTACAGTCGCTTATGTATTTAACTGTTAGGACTTCAGAGAATGTTAGTTTAAGAGCAGCAGATAGTTTGAACTTTCCTTTAACTAAAAACGCTTTAATGAACTCTATAAGTTTATTTAATGTTAATACTTTAGAGCAAATAGAAAAATTAAACATACATGAGTTTGGAATTTTCTTAGAGCTTGAACCTGAGGAGGAAGAAAAACAAATGCTTGAGCGTAATATACAAATAGCTTTACAATCAGGTGGTGTAGATTTAGAAGATGTTATAGATATTAGAGAAATATCAAATATTAAACTAGCTAATCAAATGCTTAAAATAAAACGTAAGCAAAAGCAAGAAGCAGATAGAAAGGCTCAAATGCAGAACATCCAAGCACAAGCGGCTGCTAATGCAGAGGCTTCAGAAAAAGCAGCTTTAGCAGAAGTTCAAAAACAGCAAGCGTTAACAGAAAGTAAATTACAAATAGAACAAGGTAAGTCTCAATTTGAAATACAACGAATGCAAACTGAAGCTGAAATTAAAAAGCAGTTAATGGCTGAAGAGTTTAATTACAATATACAACTTGCAGAAGCTAGATCAAGAGTAGAAAAACAAAAAGAATCAGAAATAGAAAACCGTAAAGATGAGCGTGCTAGAATTATTGGAACGCAACAATCTCAAATGATTTCACAACGTCAAAATGATGAGCTGCCAAAAAACTTTGAGTCAGCTGGTTATGATGCGTTAGGAGGATTTGGACTGGAACAGTTTGAACCTCGTTAAAAAAAAATTTATTAATTTTATATTATTTTATTATGGCTGAAGAAACAGTAAAAAAAGAAGGTGAATTTACTTTAAAAGGTAAAAAAGTAAAACCCAAACAATTAGGTAAATCTTCTGATCAACCTACTAAAGTTAGTTTAAAAGAACCTTTAGTTGAATTACCAGAAGACGATATTAAAAAAGTAGTAATTAAAAATCAAGACGATGCCGTTCAAACACAAGAGGCAAATGATAGCAATGTTATTGTCGAAGAACAAAAAGACAGTGGAGACAGCGAAGCAGTGGTTGAAGAAGTACGGTCCACCGAAGAAGAAGTAGAATCTCCTTTAACGCTTGTTGAAGAAGAAGATGTAGAAATAAAACAAGAAGTAAAAGAAACTAAAGAAGAGGTAAAAGAAGTTATACAACAAAAGCTTTTACCAGAAAACATAGAAAAATTAGTTTCATTTATGGAAGAAACAGGTGGTACTGTTGAAGACTACGTAAGATTAAACGCTGATTATTCTAATGTTGACAGCAATAGTTTAATTAGAGAGTACTACAAACAAACAAAACCTCATTTAGATAGCGAAGATGTAAGTCTTTTATTAGAAGATTTTTCATATGACGCAGAGCTAGATGAGCCAAAAGAAATACGCAAAAGAAAAATTGCGTTTAAAGAAGAGGTTGCAAAAGCCAAAGAATTTTTAAATGGACTAAAGAGTAAATATTACGACGAGATCAAGTTGAGACCGGGCGTTACTCAGGACCAGCAAAAAGCTATGGACTTTTTTAATCGATATAATGAAGATCAAAAAGTTGCTAAACAAAGACATGAAAAGTTTTTAACTAAAACAAATGAATTTTTAAGTGATGATTTCAAAGGTTTTGATTTCAGCGTTGCTAATAAAAAATTCAAATATGGTGTTAAAAACCCTAAGCAAGTAGCTGAAAGTCAATCAGATATTTCTAATTTTATTAAGACGTTCTTAAATAAAGAAGGAGAAATTTCAGACTATTCAGGTTACCATAAAGCTTTGTATGCAGCTAAAAATGCAGATACTATTGCTCAACATTTTTATGAGCAGGGTAAAGCAGATGCTACTAAAGATATAATAGCTAAATCAAAAAACATATCTAATGAACCTAGAAAAACAGCTTCAGGTGACGTGTTTGTTGGTGGTTTAAAAGTTAAATCTATAAGTGGTATTGATTCTTCTAAGTTAAAAGTAAAAAGTAAATTTAAATAATTAAAAACTAAAAAAAATGAGTTTAACTCCACAATTTGGACTAATAACTCCATCACAAAAGCAACAAATTCTCTCAGATAATTTCTTGTCTTTTAATGGTGGGGCGAATCCTGGTGACTCTGATACGTTCGCGCAACAGTATTTACCAGAGATTTATGAGCAAGAAGTAGAGCGTTATGGAAACAGAACGTTATCTGGCTTCTTAAGAATGGTCGGTGCAGAAATGCCAATGACCTCAGATCAAGTAATCTGGTCTGAACAAAATAGATTACATGTAGCTTACACAGGTGTTGTAACAAGATCTGCTGCTGCAAGTACGTTAACTATCCCAACGGGTGGTGCTGGTATCAATTTTAAAGAAAATGTTATTTCAGTTAACCAAACAATTGTTGTTATGGATCCTGCTACAGGATTAGAAGCAAAATGTTTAGTAACTTCATCTAACGCTGGTACAGGTACTAATGAAGGATACATTACAGCAAAACCTTATGGTGCTGCTAACTTATCTAATTTAGGTTTCTTAGATACTATGGACGATCTTAAAGTATTCGTTTACGGTTCTGAGTATGCTAAAGGTGTAGCTATTGCTAATCAAGCTGGTGCTGCTGAAGGATATGTAAGTATTACTCCTTCTTTCACTCAATTTTCTAACAAGCCAATTATTATTAGAAACAAGTACGTTGTATCTGGTTCTGATACTGCACAAATTGGTTGGGTAGAAGTTGCAACTGAAGACGGAACTTCTGGTTATTTATGGTATCTAAAAGCTGAATCTGAAACAAGATTAAGATTTGAAGATTACTTAGAAATGGCTATGGTAGAAGGTGAAGACGCGGTAGCAGCATCAACAGTAGGTGTTGCTGGTACTCAAGGTTTGTTCTCTGCTATTGAAGAAAGAGGTAACAAACAAGTAGGTTTTACAGCTTCTGCAGGAATCGATGCATTTGATGAAATCCTTAAAAACTTAGATACTCAAGGTGCTATTGAAGAAAACATGCTTTTCTTACAAAGACAAACTGCTTTAGATTTTGATGATATGCTAGCTGGTGTATCTGCAGGATTTAATGGTGGTGTTGCTTTTGGATTATTTGAAAATTCAGAAGAGATGGCGCTTAACTTAGGTTTCTCAGGATTCAGAAGAGGTTCTTACGATTTCTATAAGACTGACTGGAAATACTTAAACGATGCTTCTACAAGAGGAGCTATTAATGGTATTAACTCAATTGAAGGTGTACTAATCCCAGCTGGTACGTCAACTGTTTATGACCAAGTACTTGGTTCTAACATCAGAAGACCTTTCTTACATGTAAGATATAGAGCTTCACAAACTGATGATAGAAGAATGAAGCAGTGGCTAACTGGTTCTGTTGGTGGTGCGTTCACATCTGATCTTGATGCTATGGAGGTTAACTTCTTATCAGAAAGATGTTTATGTGTACAAGGTGCTAACAACTTTGTATTATTCAAAGGAGTGTAATTACTTTATAAGGTTAGGGCGCTTCGGCGCCCAACACCTTTAATTATTTAATCTTATTATATTATGTCAAAAAAGAAAAAAGAACAGGTAGTAACTCAAGAAGTAGTTGCTCCTAAAAAACAAAAACCAGTTGATAGCTGGGAAATAAAAGATCGTAGATATATAGTTACTGGTGATAAACAACCGTTAACTTTAACAATACCAAGTAAACATACTAGAAAACATGCGTTACTTTGGTACGATACTGAATTAAAAAAACAAAGAGAACTTAGGTATTCTACTAATCAACCATCTCCATTTGTAGACGAACAAAAAGGTGAATCAACAATGGGTCACATTATATTTAGAGAAGGTGCTTTGATTGTTAAAAAAGAAAACCAAGCTTTACAAAAACTATTATCATTATATCACCCTTTAAAAAATAAAGTGTATAAAGAATTTGATAATGTTGAAATAGCTACTAATGAATTAGATATACTAGAGCTTAAAATTGAAGCTCTTACAGCGGCTAAATCTATGGATATAGACCACGCTGAAGCTATATTAAGAGTAGAGGTTGGATCTAAGGTATCTAAGATGAGTTCTAAAGAGATTAAAAGAGATTTATTATTGTTTGCTAATAACAACCCAGAGTTGTTTATAGAGTTAGCAAATGATGAAAATGTACAATTAAGAAACTTTGCTATTAGAGCTGCTGAAGCTAACATTATAGCGTTGTCAAATGATCAACGTTATTTTAAATGGTCTAGTAATGATAGAAAGTTAATGGAAGTACCTTTTGATCAAAACCCTTATTCTTCTTTTGCAGCATGGCTAAAGACAGATGAAGGCGTAGAAGTTTTTAAATCTATAGAGAAAAAACTCTCATAACATGTAATAATAGTATTGGGGCGGGTAAAACCGCTCCGATATTTAAAAAAAATTTAAATGGCAATAAACGTAAATACTGTTTACACGACGGTTTTATCTATCTTAAATAAAGAACAAAGAGGATATATAACTCCAGACGAGTTTAATAAGTTGGCTACGCAGGTTCAGCTAGAAATGTTTGAAAATTATTTTGAAGATTTAAACCAACAGTTACGTGTGCCACAAACAGAAAGCGAGTATGCTGACCGTAGAAAAAATATTGATAATAATATATCTATATTTAAAACTATTGGCGCGACTACAACTGTTCCAGCAGGTAGAATAACTAGTCTTTCTTTGACTAACGGTGGTACTGGTTATACAGCCGCAAGTGGTGTAGCAACAACTGTTCTTCCAATAGGTGGAACAGGTCTCACTGTTAATACATCAATTACAATACCTACTTTTAATCTTACAAATGCAGGAACAGGTTACGCGTTAGCTAATAATGTAGCTACGACTGGCGGTGCTGGTTCTGGTTTAACAGTAAATATAACTTCTGTAAATTCAGGTGTTATAACAGGTGTTAATATAAGTAATCCAGGGTTAAACTATTCAAGTACTAACGTTTTAACAATTACAGGCGGTGGTGGTAACGCTCAAATAACTTTAACAGCAAACAGCAATGGTGTTATATCTAATATAACTATAAATAACGGAGGATCTGGTTATTCTATTGGTGATGTAATTACTATATCTACGGGTGGTGCAAATGCTACAGCAACGGTTCAAGCTGTTAATTCTTCATTATATTTTTTACCACCTTCAAATCTACATAGAATAGGCGCTGTGATATACAGAGATGAAAAAGAACTTCAAAGAGTAGATAGAAGCGATTTACTTACTATAAACTTATCTAAACTAACAAAGCCTACAACTGAGTTTCCAATATACTTATACGAACAATCAACGCAAGGTGTTTCTGGTGTCAATACTGGGCAACCACATATCTATGTTTACCCTAAAGAAATTCAATCATCTTCAGATATAACAGTATCTTATATTAGAAAACCATCTGACGTTGTGTGGGGTTTTACAGTTGGAGCATTAAACCAATATGTTTATAACCAAGGATCTTCTACGCAATTTGAATTAGATTCTGTAGAACAAAACGAAGTTATACTAAGAATACTAAGCTATGCTGGTGTTGTTATAAGAGATCCACAAATTATTCAAGCGGCTGCACAAGCTGTTCAAGCAGAAGAAATAAATTCAAAAAGTTAATAAATGGCTTTACTAACAGAAAATAATAGACAATATTACGAAGGCGCGCAGGGCTTTAGAGGTGATGGTAGTAATAAAATATTTACAGCAACCTTTGATACTGATTTAATTTGGTATGCAGCAAGTGTTTCTGATATAAATTATACTAGAAATAATTTTAAAATATATCAAAGCGCCACTGGTTTCCCAGGTCAATGGACAGAAATAACTAGTGGATACACTGTGTCTAATAATGTTATTTCATTTTCAGTAGCGCCTGCAAATAATTTATATATAGTTGTACAGTTAAAAAAATTAGATGGTGGTAATTATGGGGCAACTACTGCTGATAAAGCTTTTGGTAATACTGTTGAACAAAACTATGGATCATACTCTTATATAAAGCTAGATGATGTAGTTAATAATTTTTTAGTAGCATATGTAGGCGCTGATAAATTAGTAAGAGATGTAAAAAGAACAGATGTTATATTCCATGCTAAAAGAGGTTTACAAGAGTTTAGTTATGATACTTTAAAAAGTATTAAATCACAAGAGTTAACAATACCGCACAACTTAAGTATACCACTGCCTCAAGACTATGTTAATTATGTAAATGCTTATTGGGTTGACAAGCAAGGTGTTCAGCATATTATAATGCCTTCAACTACTTTAACATCAAGCCCATATGAGCTACCTATACAAGATGCTAAAGGTGTTGCTATACAAGATAATTTTGAAGAAAACATAGACTCTGGTGATTCTTTAGTTGAGCAAAGATGGAAAAACAATAACTTAGAAAGTAGATTAAACTTTGTAGATGATACAGAGTTAGGCTACTATTACAATTATGAATATCCTGGTTTTGGTTATGGTCAACTTTATGGATTAGATCCTCAAACAGCTAACGTAAATGGATACTGGAGTATAAATGAAAGAGAAGGTAAGATGTCTTTTTCAAACGATCTTGTTGATAAGATAATTGTTTTTCAATATATATCAGATGGTTTGTCTGTTGATTTAGAAACAAGAATACCTAAGATGGCTGAAGAAGCTATGTACGCTCACATACTACATGCTATAATTTCTACTAGAATAGGTCAACCTGAATACATAGTTCAAAGATTAAAAAGAGAAAGAAGTGCTAAGTTAAGAAATACTAAGATAAGATTGTCTAATTTAAAGCTTAACGAGTTTGTACAGCAAATGCGTGGTAAATCTAAATGGATTAAACATTAATTAAATGGCTGAAGTTAAAAATGCTTTTATAAAATCTAAGATGAACAAAGACCTAGATGCTAGGTTGGTTCCTCAAGGAGAATATAGAGATGCTAAAAATGCTCAGATAAGTAAGTCTGAAGGTGATGACGTTGGGGCATTAACAAATATACTTGGTAATAAAAGATTAGTAGCGTTTGATAAGACTCAAAACTCTATGACATCTATAGGTTATTACGTTGATGAAATTAATGATGACATATATGTTTTTTTAACAGACAATTATAGTTCTAGCTGGGTACCACAAACTGGTGGTGGTGGTTTTCATCACGCTATATATAAGTATAATGTAAAGTCTGAGGTATCAACTAAATTAATAGAAGGAGCTTTTTTAAATTTTTCTACACAATCACCTATAATTGGTGTGAATTTACTAGAAGATATATTGTTTTTTACAGACAATAGAAATCAACCTAGAAAGATAAATGTTAAAATAGCTTCTGCAGATAGTTCATATTACCAAAAAGAACATCAAATATCTGTAGCAAAATACAACCCGTATGAAGCAATATCATTATACGAGCAAAGCGCTTTGTCTGTTAATGATCATGAAACTACAATGAAAGATGTTGTTAGTAAATTTTTACCAGATGGTGGAACTGCTATATCTACTAACGCTGTAGCTGGTGCTTCTGTTTTTGCAATTCAAGATATTAATATACCTTTTTACCCAGCCTCGCAAACAAGCGATGTAGATAATTTACCACAAAATGGTATGCGTGTTGGTGTTATAACCAAAGCTAGTCAATATCAAGGCCCTATAACAGACACAGGTCTTACAGTTAATAGCTATTCATCTCCTAATATAACTTTAAGTGGAAACATTACATTGGCTTTAGAAGACCAACTTGTGTTTAATTTTAACCCTTATTATAATAACGATTTTGCCGGTGATGAAGATTATTTAGAAGATAAATTTGTTAGATTTAGCTATAGATTTAAATTTGATGATGGTGAATATTCTCTTATAGCTCCATTTACTCAACCGTGTTTTATACCAAAACAAGATGGTTATTTTTTAAACACATCACCTGATGAAGGTGATCAGCAGTTAACTTTTAATTCTACCATAGTTAGTTTTATGGAAAATAAAGTTAATGAAATAAAGCTTGTAATACCCTTGCCAGATGGTAGAAATAATTTTGTAGATAATTTTAAAATAAATTCTTTAGAAATAATATACAAAGAATCAGATCAAACAGCGTTAAGAGTAGTTGAATCAATACCTGCTAGCGATATAACTAGTGCTAGCACTAACACTTATTACGACTATGTTTACTCAGGTAAACAACCTTTTAAAACTTTACCTGATAACGAGATAACAAGGGTTTATGATAAAGTTCCTGTAAAAGCTTTGTCTCAAGAAATAATAAACAACAGAGTTGTGTATGGTAATTTTCAAGATAAACACACGCCGCCAGCTAGTTTAGATTACAATATAATATCTACGCCAAAATATGATTTTAATTTAAAAACAGGTAGCGCTAGAGTCGACTCGCCAACAGGTACATATTCTGCTGGAGCAACTATCGCGTTAACATCTGCAACAGGCACTATCCAACAAGGTAGTTTTGCTAAAGGCACTGGAATTACCAACCCTACATTTGTTGTTACTACTAATGGTACATCAACAATGACATTAGATCAAGAGGTTACTTTAACAAATGGTAGTGTTTTAAATTTTACACCTGCAAATAATGTTGAGAACACAACAAGTAAAGTAGAATATCCTAGCCACTCATTAAAAACAAATAGAAATTATCAAGTTGGCGTTGTTTTATCTGATAAATACGGTAGATCCTCAAGTGTTATATTAAGTAATAACAATAACATAGTTACCGTTGGTGTTGATGATTTTAAAGGAGACACTATATATTCTCCTTATGAAGATGGTAGTGTAGCGGCGTCGCAATGGTTTGGTAATTCTATTAAAATGTCTTTTAACAGTGTAGTGGGCCCAACACAACCTGATAATTCTACTGGTTGGCCTGGCTTATATAATGACGATGTTACTAGTAGCGACTATAATCCGCTTGGTTGGTATTCGTTTAAAATAGTTGTTAAACAACAAGAGCAAGAATACTATAACGTGTATACAGCTGGAGCTATAAAAGGTGAAATAGATCATAACGGTACTGTTCCCGGCACAAACACTTCTTATATTACATTGATAAATGATAATATAAATAAAGTACCAAGAGATTTAAGTGAAGTTGGTCCACAAGATAGAACATTTAGAAGTTCTGTCAAGTTATTTGGTAGAGTAGAAAATACAGTTATTGATTTTTCTAACACTGGTAGTAAGCAATATTATCCAGGCCAAAGAAACTTTACTGTAAATGCTGTTGAAGATTTATTTGATTTATTTACAGTAGACCAAAGCTCACACCCTATAACAACTCCCCAGCAGCCTTATCACGTTTTTTTTAAAGCAGAATCAAATCCTTTTGTAGGAGAGTTTGTAACTAGTAATGTTGCTACTGATCAATTTGGTTTTGTAAACAGCTCTTCACCAGCTTTTACTACTATAAATAATTTAACAATACTTGAAACCGATCCAGTTGTTTCAAGATTAGATATATACTATGAAACAAGTACAAGTGGTTTAATATCAGAATTAAATACAGCGGTATTAAACGATTCATCTGCTGGTAGTGATTTTGATGGTTTTAACACATCTATTTTTAGCGAAGGACTAGGTAGCCTCGTTAATATTTTGACAACACCTTTCTTTATAGTAAATAATTTTGGTGTTAATATACCTACTGGAGACGTAACCGCGTTTACGTTAACATCTGTTTTTACAGTACCAGGATCAGGTGGAACAGCTATTGATGCTAGTTCTTATTTTACTTTAACTGGAGATCAAACATCTGGTTTTAATGTACAAACAACAAGTAGTTTTTTAGATCATGTTTATTTTCAAAGTCAAAGTGATTTAAATACTTTTGTTTTTAATTTTGAAAGTGATATAAATAACTCTAGAACTCAATACTCTAAGCAAGCAGTTTTAGATAATGAGCCACCTGTTATGACTGCTAATGGCGTAACACCAGCAACTCCTTATGAAGTTACAAAAGGATTATACGATCAAAATGTAACAGTAGCAACAGCTGTTAACGGTGCTAATACTAATAATAAAAATAGAGGATTAGATATTGTATGGAATATTTCTTCACAAACAAATTCAGCAGGTGAAGATGTTAATAACTTTGGTATTGTTACAGAAATATTACAACCAGGCACGACAAATAATAAATCACAGTGTACTGTTAAAAACTTATTACCTGGAACTATTGTTCCTGATACATATACTATTAATTTAAACACTGTAGACGCTGGGCAATCAAGTGTAGGCGTAGAAATAACCGCTAATTTTGGAACTATACCCACAAATGTTACACAATATAGAGTTTTAGTTACAGAACAAGGAGAGCAACAACCTGAACAAAATATATATATAACACAAATACATGTAGAAAACGCAAACGATACAAATCAAAATGGTTATTATATATACAACGGTGGTTGGAGCAATTTATCAGATAATACTAGTGTAATAATAGATAATACTAACGCTGTTAAGCAAATTAGTGACACTTGTGGGGCTTGGTATTTTAGTTCTACTGAGCAAGGCGCTAGAAATCTTTGGGAGAATTGTTATGATGTCTCTATACAAAGCATTCAATACATAGAACCTTTTAATGCAGATATATCAGGGTATTTCTTTGGTATAGTGTAATAATATAAATATATAAGTGATAATTATATGGGAGCAGTTTTAGAAGTAAAGTATTTTAATTCTTTCTTGTTGAAAAAAGTTAACAAAGACGCGGGAAATAATGAGCCAATATATTTAGGTTCTACTGGTATACCTCAATCATTAGGTGGTTACTTAGCTACTTCAGTTGCTATAGACAGTAATAATACTGATTGGGCTGTTGAAGAAGCTAGAATACGAGGTGGTTTTAATAATACAAATGTTGATTACGGTGTAAGAGCTTATTTAGTTGAAGAAAACCCTAATTCATCACAGTTAATTAACAGTCTTATACATTCTGGTATATTTAATTCTAGAACAGGTGTTAATAATACAAATGTTTTTTCTGTTGGAGAAGACATTACTAGAAGCGTAGATCCATCTAGAGGTTCAATACAAAAACTTTACGCAGAAGATACAAACTTAATTATATTTCAAGAAGACAAAGTTAATAGAGCATTAATAGATAAAGATGCTATATACACAGCTTCAGGCACTGCGTCAGCAGTTAGCCAAATAGGTTTAGTTATAGGTCAAATAGTTCCTTACGCTGGTGAGTACGGTATAAGTAGAGATCCTCAAAGCTTTGCTGTTCATGGTTATAGAAAATATTTTACAGACAGAAATCGAAACGCTGTATTAAGATTATCAAGAGATGGTATTACTGAAATATCAGAGTATGGCATGTATGACTTTTTTAGAGATGAGTTTATTAATATTAATACTAATATACAGGGTAGAGTAATATCTGGTTGGGATGCTCACAATAAACAGTACGTAATATCAACCCAAGCTAATCAATCTTCTTTTTCAAGTAATTACAACACGTTATCTTTTGATGAAAACGTAAAAGGTTGGGTTAGCTTCTTTGACTTTAAACCTGACCACGTATTTAGTTTGAAAAATAACATGTACACTTTAAAAAATGATCAGCTGTGGGTTCATTATTCTAACCAAGTTAATCATAGTAATTTTTACGGTGTAGATTATAAAACAAATATAACTTTTGTATTTAATCCAAATGTTAGTTTGTCTAAAAACTTTAATACAATTGGCTATGAAGGTAGTAATGGTTGGGAGGTTACAAGCTTTATATCTGATCCCACTGGATTAGATAACGTGAATAATGGTTATGTAAATTCTAATGATACTACAAATAAAGTATATAGTTATCAAGAAGGGGAATATATATTAAACCCAGCTAATAATCAAATCGTATTACCAGCTGATTACAATTCTGTTTTTGGAACTGCTAATCCTGGTTTCACAAGACAAAGAGCAGGTTTTGATAGAAAAGAAAATAAATATGTAGCAAATTTAGTTAATAACTCTACAGCATCTACAGGTGAGGTTAATTATGGGTCTCAAATGACAGGTATAAAAGGTTATTTTGCTACAGTAAAAGTATCTACAGATGATGCGACTGATCCAGGTGGGTTAAAAGAATTATTTGCAGTATCTTCTAATTATGTTGAATCATCATATTAAAAATTTATAAATTATGGGAGGACCATTAATGGCTATAGGAATAGGCGCTTCAGTTTTAGGCGGTATTTTTGGAGCATCAAGTGCTAAGAAAGCTGCTAGACAAGCAAGGCGTGATAGAATGAGAGCTGAGGCCAAGCTAAACTCTATTCTTAATAGTAGACAAGAAATTATTAATCCTTACGAGGGAGTAACTGATTTAAGCGGTATGCTAGAAAATCCATTTGAAAAAATGGGTGTTGCTACTCAAGCAGCAGAAATACAAATGGAACAAACAGATATAGCTTTAGCTAATACATTAGATACATTAAGAGCTACTGGTGCTAGCGCAGGTGGTGCAACTGCTCTTGCCCAAGCAGCGTTATCTAGTAAAAAACAAGTTGCAGCTAGTATTGAACAACAAGAAGCTCAAAACGAAAAGTTAAGAGCTCAAGGAGAGCAAACTCTTATACAACAAAAAATGTCTGAAGCACAAAGACTACAAACAGTTGAAGCAGCTGGTAAACAATTTATATATCAAGCTCAAGAAGCTAGAACAAACGCTGATTTAGATAGAGCATCGGGTATGTTAGACCAAGCAAGAGCTTCACAAGCAGCGGCTAATCAAGCAAGAACTTCTGCTATAACAGGCGCGATAGGTAATGTAGCTGGCATAATTGGAGCAGGAATAACATCAGGTGCTGGTACACCTTCGCCTAGCAGTGGTGCAAGTGGTGCGTCATCTATAGGTTATACAATGCCATCATTTGGATTATAAAATTAAAAAATATTATGAGTTACAGAAATCCAAAAATAATAATAGATCAATCAGCTCAAATATGGGCAGAGGGTTTAACAAAAGCAGGAGCTATAATAGGTGATGCTTATAAAGATTATACTAAGATAAAAGCTAAAGCGCAAGCTGACGCTGCAAAGAAAAAAGCCGCTTATCAAAAGTCTTTAAACATGATAGGCTTAGAGTATGATAAAAACTTAGACTCAGAAATAAATAAAAGAAATATACCTAAAGAAATGGCTGATTTGCTTAAAGCAAATGCAACAAAACGATTAAATGCAATAATACCACAGCAAGCGGCTTTAACTATGGGAGGTATTTCTTTTGAGCAAGGCAAACAATATAGAAAAAATATATCTGATTATAAAGCTTGGGAAAACAATTCATTAAATAAATGGGGTGATTTAGAGGTTAACTTAGAACCAGCGGAAGAAATTACATCCACTAATTTAGGTGAAAAATATACTTTTAGAGGCCAAGGTGTAGAAAAATATAAAAATTTTTTAGCATCAAAAGCTCTTATAGGCGAGTCTTTACCTGATGTAGAAGTTACGCCATCATATAATGATGATGATATTTCCTTAACATTCCGCATGAGTACATCTAGTGATTTTTATAAAACTGGTAGAGACGCTAAATTGTTTAATGATGATGATGTTAAAGTAGACAGCAACGGTATGGTTACTTTTAAATGGGAAAGAAACATGAATAACTGGGACGGGGCTTTAATAGAAGAAACACTACCAGATTTTGATGGAATAAAAGCTATGGAAACAGCTGGTATAATGCAAAAAGGAAACATACTGCCTAATATGATTACTGAAACCACAAGGTCTAGTAAGATTGAAGGTGGTAGAGAGATAACTACTACTAAAAACTATTTTGATCCTGATACTATAGCTGAAAACTCTGTGTTTAAAAACGAGGTTAAAGGCTATGTTCAAGATGTTTTAACTGGAACAGTTGATCAACAAATAGAATATGTTAACGATACTCTTAAGTGGGGTGGTAATATAACTAGTGGTAACTGGGCTAGCTCTTCTCAAGACTCTAAAATTGCTTTTTTACAAAAAGAAATTACAGATAGAGAAATAGCAAAAGTAATGAGAGGACAGTTTCCAGATTCTAAAATTGAATCAGAAATAGTTGATGGTGAAACTAAATACTACACAAAAGAAATTAAAGACAATAAAGCTGACAAAGGCGCTAAAGATGAAAAAGAATCTTTTGATTATTCAAAAGAATTATATGACGGTATAACTACTAACCCGATTAGTTACTTAGCTAATAGGTTTTATAGAGGAAAAGAAATTACAAACGTTGTTCCAGTACAAGGCACTGGTAATAGAAAGTTTATACTTGACGTTATTCAAGGTGTTGGTAAATCCTTAGAAATGATAATAGATGTTGACAACCCAGATGATGTTAGTAAACTAATAACTCATATTGATGGCTACAGTCAGGTTGATAGAGACAGAGCAAAAAAATATATTGTTTCAAAAGAAAAAGATCCGTTTGGAAGATTTAGAGAAAGATAATAAAATATAATTATGCCAAGATACGAAGCGAACAATCAGGTTTATAATATACCTGAAGATCAAGTAGACTTATTTATCCAAACAAATCCTGAAGCGATTTTAATGGAAGAAGAAGTAAAGATAAAAGGTGCTCCAAGTGTGGATGCGGCTGTAGCACCCGAACCGGTAATAGCGTCCGAGAGTACGGAATTAGATTTGGAAACTCCTTCATCGGTATCACTAGAAGAAACTGATGAAAGTAGATATGAAAATGCTGTTCGTATTACAGATAAAGAAAAATTAAATATACAAGATCAAGTTAAAGATATTAGTTTTAAACCTGTAAAAAAATATGCAGGCGGTGGTTCTGATTATTTAAAAGGTTTTGCACAACCTATGACGACGCAGCCTTATGAGTCTGAATTAAAGCAAGCTAAAATTAATTTAAAGTCGCAAGGCGAAACTGATCCTCCAACTCAAGATATATATGCAGAAGCTAAAAAAATAATAACAAATGAAAAACTTCAAACTTTAGCTGAGCAAAAACGTGATGATTATATTAAAAATTTACCTGAAGAAACTAGAATAAAACTTGGTGATACTGTTAAAAAAAGATTTGTTGATGGCACGTATAAATTAGATAAATTAAAATCTGATTTAAACATTGCTTTAGATCAACTACCTAAGTCTGCAGCTTACAAAAATGTATTAAGTTTTAACGAATACCTTTCTAAACCGATTCCTAAAGCTTTTCCAGAGGTTCAAGAGTTTTTAACTTTACAAAACAAATTAGAAAAAGATATTAAAGAGGTAAATAAAAGAAGAGCTGATGGTGTAGAATCTCCTGTAGCTGTTCAACAAGTACAACAACTACAAAAACAAGTTGAAGAAAAAGCAAAAAATATAGTTACACTAGAAAACGGTGTAATGATTACTAAAGATTTTTATGATTTATATAGTAAAAATCTTAATGAAATAAAAGAAAAATATAATTTTATAGAAAATTCTTCAAAAAAATTAACTAATTTAGTAGATCAACAAGAAGGATTTAAATTAGATATTAGTTGGTTAAGAAAAAATTATGATTTTTTAGATCAACTAGGCGCTATAGTTACTAAAACTGGAGCCGCTCAAGCAGCTGGATTAATAAGAGCAGGCGCTGATATTATAGGTGATGTAGGTCTTGGGTTAGGTAAATATAGCCCTAAATATTTTGAAATAGCAGAGTCTACTAGAAAAGTTCAAGAACGTGCTATGAAAGATCTTGAAGAAGAGTATGCACCTCAAGTATCTTTTGAAGAAGCATTTAGTAGTCCGTCTAATTTTGGTAAATTTTATTCTCAAGCTATGGCTGGTCAAATACCTGTGTTAGCCCAACTAACACTAGGTTATGGCGGTATTGGATTAATCGGTGCCGGTAGCTATGGTCAAAAAATAAACGACATAGAAACTCTTGATCAACAAAGAGGTAGTGTAACTGGTAATCTAGAAAAAAGATTAACAGCTTTAGGTTTTGGAAGTTTTGAAGCAGGTCTTGGTAGTTTAAATACTTTAAAAATATTTAATACTGCTTTTTCTAATCTTGATGATGTAAGCTCTAAAGCTTTTTTTGATGGAGCAAAGAGTTATTTAAAAGCAAAAGGACCACAGTTATTAAATCAAGTATCGGCTGAGTTTGTTCTTGAAGGTGGTACTGTATTTGGACAAAACAGTATTGAAGTTTTAAGAGGAGAAATGAATCTTCAAAATATATTTGACAATGTAGATGAAGGAGCTGTAACAGGTGGTTTATTAGGTGTAACCCTAGGTGGTGTTCCAATACTAAAAGGTGCTGCGCTCGCGTCTATGACAGACTACAATACAATGGCTGAGTTTAGAGAAAATGAATCAGCTATATCCATACTTAACAATGAAATAGAGGGTATGGATAAAAGAACTAGAACTTATAAAACTAGAGTTGATTTAATAAATAATTTAACTGAAAGTAATTCAGATATATTAAACAAAATAGAAAACAATCTAGCTAGTAAACTTACTCCAGAAGGTTTTCAACTATATAAGTTTGTTACGTCTGCTCAAGAAAATATAAGATTAGAAGTTAAGTCGTTATTAGATAGAACTGATTTAAGTGATTCTGAAAAAACAAAACTTTTAAGTATATATCAAAATAGGTTTTCAGACTTAGCTAAACAAAGAAAAGAATTTAAAGATGACTTTCAAAATGTTTTTTCTGTAGAATCTAAAAATGTTAAAAACAAATACAAAGATTTAGCTAAAAACAAACTAGTAACTAAAGGTGTTACAGATCCTAAACAAATAGATAAAGAAGCTCAAAAATTATATAACATAGATAAGCTTCAAGAAAGTAATGACCAAGCTTCTAAGGCGGCTAAAAAATTAGCTAAAAAATATGGAGCTAAAATTAATTATAAGTTTAGTGAAAACAATGCTGATTTATTGTCTACAGCTAGGCAAGATATAGATACTGCTATTGAAAATGGAAATGTATCTCAAGCTAAAGGAGATAAAATATTTAATGATTTAAAAGATAATGTTGATAGTGGTAGGTCTAACGGTGCGTTTATAAGTTTAGGAAATAAAAACTACACCGTATTAGTTTCACAAACAAACGCTTTAAATAACGGTAAAACTAGAACACCCGTACATGAGCTTGGTCATGTTATATTCATGGAAAGTTTAGGTATTGATGAAGCTGGTTATAACAGTTTAGCCACAACAATACTAGATTATCTAGATAAAAATAATGAATCAGCAGCTAGAAGATTATCTGCTCAAACAGCTGGTCAAAGCTCAGAAGAAGTGTTAACTAATTATTTAGAAGAAGTTGCTAGGTTAGATATAGAAAATCAAAACAATAAAAATTTTATATCAGCGGTAGGCGCAAACATAAACAGCATCGTATCTAAATTAACTGGTAAGAAAAATTCTTTATTTTTTCAAGGACCACCTGATGTAGTAAGCTTTATACAAAGTCTTAGCAAGTCTATAAAAGATGGAAACTTTGCTGACCTAGATGTTCAAGCTGAAGCTGTAACAACAGAAGCTAAAGCTGAAACAGATGAAGCTATTATAAAAGAATCTAGAACCGAAGCTGCTTCCGCTAAGGTTCAAGAAATATATAACACACAAGGTGTTTCTGGTGCTTTTGATATTATACAGCAATTTAAACCTATTGTAAGTAGACTTGTAGAGAGAAGAAAAACAGCTCCTAATTTTGACAGACAACTTCTTACTGATGAAATAGAAACAGGTCAGCGTGGTATACTTGATTTAATACAATCGTACAAACCAGGATCAAACGTTCCTCTTGCTGCTTATATAAATAAGTTTTTACCAGCAAGAACAATTGAAGCATCAAGAAGAGTATTAGGAGAAGAGTTTACAACAGACGTTACAGAAGCTAGAGGTGTTGTTGCTGAAGAAGTTGTAGTTGAAACACCTGTAAAACCGGAGAAAAAAGCTATTGATCCGTTTAGAATAATGAATGTTAAGCAAGATGCTGTAACAGAAGTTCAAGAAAACATTGCAGACAAAGACGTAGACGTTACTACGGTTACATATAAAGAGCTTAAAGATATTGCACCATACAAAACAGTGGCTGCGTTTTTTAATATACCTACAAGCCGTATTTCAAATGCAAAAGATAATCTACGTAAAGGTGATAACATCTCTGATATACAACGTTGGATACTTAAAAACGAGCCAACACTTAAAAATTTATTTACAGAAGCTAATAGAGAACTTGTAGAAATAGAAGGAGCAACTGGTAGAGTCGTGCGTAAAGGTGGTGAGCCCACAGGTATACCAAGAAATTTATTAAAAACATTTTACACTAAAGGCAAAAGAGTTGGTAATAATTTTCAATGGACTTTAAAACCTTATAATCGTAATACATTTTTAGAAGCGGTTGGTATTAAAAATGGTAAAGTAGATCCTAACTTTGTACCAAGATCTGCAGAAGCTCAGACAATGAAAGGTTTGTTAGAGATGTACGCTAGAAACCTAGGTAATGTAGTTGCTAGAGAAATAGTCGATGCTGATGTAGCTATCAAACCAGAAGTTAAGGCAAGGGCTAAAGCTGAAATAGCTAAAGGCAAACCTAAATTAATGTTTAGCGAAACAAATGTTAACAACATTATAAACGTAAGTGATACATTTAATTTAGAATATAACGGTAAAGATAAAGTGTTAAAAACATACGGCTTACCACCTACATTTAAAATAAAATCTATTGAAGATATAGAAACATTTATACAAGCTTTCAAAGACAATGTATTTATACTAGGTCCTAAAGCAATGTTTTTTGGACCAGGTGTTGGAACAGTGCTTACTAGTAGTTCTAAAAATTTATTAATGAGTTCTAAAAATCCTTTATGGAAAGAGTTTGTTAAAAGAATAAAAGAACTAAAAAATGATAATACTATTAAGTATGGTAAATCCATACCAGGAGTTAAAGATGAAGATATATATTCGTTAAGAGGTTCTTATAAAACTTTATTAAAAAATCCTCAAACTATAAAAAACAATATAAATAAAATAAAAGATTTTAATGATAAAGTTAGCAAGATACATAGAGCATTGTGGCAAAGAATAAACTCTGAAATAAAAAAAGATAAAAAATCTGCTTCTGCTATAGCTACTTATTTAGGTTTTGTAGCTAATGATACTAGTCATTGGCATAAATTAGGCGCTCAAATAATAGGATATTCTGATGTAATAACGGGGTCTCGATATGAGTATGAGCACGCTATGCCTGCTACTATGGCTTACTTGTATTTGTTAGATGCTTCTTTATCTAACTCTGATTTTAACACGGCTTATGATTTAATAATTGATAATTATAAAGTTATAGCTTTAGATAAAGCCATGGACGATAAACTTAGAAATGCAAGAACAGCTGCTGGTTATAGTTTACAAAGAAGAATGCCAGATAACTGGAGCGTTGTTGACGGTAGTTGGTGGCAAAGATATTTTAATGATATAGTTGTTATGATAGATGGAGGTATAAGGCCTGGCTCTATAATAGGATTAGATGGTATAAACTTTCAAGAGAAATTTAGCATTGACGCAAGTGGTCAACCTTCAACTCAAGATATAATTAATTCTAAGAAAAAAGCAGCTGTATCTAACAATAAACTTCAACCTGTTGGAATGAAGTTAAGTAAAACAGATAATAATCAACAACAGATACAAGATTTAAAAAAATTAGATAAAGCTTTTGACAATGCTAAAAATGTAAATGCAGAATCTAAAGGCATTAGCATATGGGATTTTGACGATACTTTAGCCACAACCAAATCTAATGTTTTATATACTTTACCAGACGGTACTAAAGGTAAGTTAACAGCTACACAGTTTGCTAAACAATCTATAGATTTAATGGAAGAAGGAGCTGAGTTTGATTTTAGTGAATTTGATAATGTAACTAAAGGAGCTAAAGGCCCTATGTTTGAAAAAGCTATAGCTCGTAATAAAAAGTTTGGTAATCAAAACGTGTTCATATTAACAGCAAGACCAATGGCCGCCGCTGAACCAATACATAAGTTCTTAAAAAGTATTGGGTTAGATATACCTGTTAAAAACATTGTTGGCTTAGCAGATGGTACTCCTGAAGCTAAAGCTAGATGGGTTGTAGGTAAAGCCGCAGAAGGTTATAATGATTTTTATTTTGCAGATGATGCTTATAAGAATGTTAAAGCAGTTCGTAACGCGCTAAGTGTTTTAGATGTTAAGTCAAAAGTTAGACAAGCTTATATTAGGTTTAGCAACTCATTAGACTTAGACAAAGAGTTTAATAATATTATAGAAGCTAAAACAGGTATTGCATCTCAAAAAGAATATGGATCAGTTAAAGCACAAGTTGCTGGAGCTGGTAAAGGTAGGTTTAAATTCTTTATACCACCTTCAGCTGAAGACTTTGTAGGTTTGTTATATGCTACGCTTGCTAAAGGTAAACTTGGTGACAGTCAAATGGCTTGGTATAAAATGCATTTACTAGACCCATACAGTAGAGCAATGCAAAACATATCTAATTCTAGATTAGCATTGATGAATGATTACAAGATGTTAAAGAAACAATTAAAAATTGTTCCTAAAAATCTACGTAAAAAAGTTCCAGGTGAACCCTATACTAGAGAACAAGCTGTAAGAGTTTATATATGGAATACTCAAGGAATGGATATTCCTGGTATTAGCAAAGTTGATTTAAAAGATTTAACAGAATATGTAAACAATGATGCTGAGTTAAAAGTTTTTGCTGATCAATTAATAAACATAAACAAAGGTGACGGATATATTAAACCAAGATTTGGTTGGCCATCTGGTAGTATAACAACTGATTTACTACAAGGCTTAAACACTACAACTAGATCTAAGTATTTAGAACTGTGGAATCAAAATGTAGATATAATATTTTCTGAAAAAAATTTAAATAAACTACAAGCCGCGTATGGTAAACCATATAGAGAAGCGTTAGAAAATATGCTTCAACGTATGAAAACTGGTAAAAATAGAAACTTTGCAGGTGATACCTTAACTGGTAGGTTTACAGATTGGTTGACTAATAGTATTGGTACTATCATGTTCTTTAATACTAGATCCGCTTTGTTACAGACTATATCATCTATAAACTATATAAACTTTAGTGACAATAATCCACTAGCAGCTGCAAAAGCATTTGCAAATCAAAAACAATATTGGTCAGATTTTATGAAGCTAATGAACTCTGATTTCTTAAAAGAACGTAGAAGTGGTTTAAGAATAAATGTAAATGAAGCAGACATTGCTGACATGGCAAAGCAAGGTGGTGTTCAAGGAGTTATAAGTAGATTACTTGAGTTAGGTTTTCTACCTACACAAATAGCAGATAGCTATGCTATTGCTTCTGGTGGAGCTACGTTTTATAGAAATAGAATTAAAACCTATACAAAACAAGGTATGGATCCAACAGCTGCGGAAAAACAAGCGCTTAATGATTGGAGAGAAATATCAGAAGAAAACCAGCAATCAAGTAGACCAGATCGTATATCAATGCAACAAGCTGGACCTCTTGGTAGAATAATATTAGCTTTCGGTAATACACCAATGCAGTACGCTAGGTTAATAAAGAAAGCCGCTATGGATTTAAAGGCTGGTAGAGGTGATACTAGAACTAATATATCTAAGATATTATACTACGGCTTTGTTCAAAACTTAATATTCAACGCTCTTCAACAAGCTATATTTGCTATCGCGTTTGGTGATGAAGAACCAGAAGATGAAGAAAAACTAGATAAATATATTAATATTGCTAATGGTATGGCTGACTCATTGTTAAGAGGTGGTGGTATTGGCGGCGCAATAGTATCTGTAGGTAAAAACTCTATAATAAGAATTCAAAAAGAATTAGAAAAAGATAGACCAAAGCTTGAAAAAGTTGGGTACGAGATTACAAAATTATCTCCACCAATATCTTCTAAGCTTTCAAGAATAAATCAAGCCGCTAGATCTTATCAATGGGATAGAGAAGAAATGATTAATGGTGGTTGGAGTTTAGAAAACCCAGCGTTTTTAGCAGCTGCAAATGTTATATCTGCTTTAACTAATATACCAATTGATAGATTAGTTAAGAAAGTAAACAACGTTACAGATGCTACTGGTCAAGACTTAGAGCTGTGGGAAAGATTAGCTTTACTTGGTGGTTGGCAAGACTGGGAAATAGGTTTAGATAAAGAAAATAATACTAATAAACCTCCAGCTAGAAAAACCAAAAATAGTAAAAACATATATAAGAAAATAGAATACAAAAAAATAAATTAATATGAAAAAATTTATTGATAAGCTACAGCAAGCTTGGAACAAATTGCTTTATAAATTAATGTTTAAAAACTATAAATAATGAAAAATGAAAAAAATCCTATTTGCCCTCTTTGCGGTGGTTATTGCGGTATCTGCTAACGCTCAAGATAAAAAGAAATTATTTAAAGACTTTTTAAAATACAGCACAGTATATGTATCTGGTGATATTAAAAACTCTAAAGAAAATGCTCCTAGCTATTTTGTAAGAACGAATCCTAATGGTAGCTTGTATGATGTGCCTGTTGTAGTAGATGGAACGGACTATTACGACTATGATTATCGCTATGGTTTTGGTATTCGTAAAGTAGCAAGGTTTGATTATGAAATAAAAGGTAAACAATACTATGATGGTACTGAATCTAACGTATCTATGGTTGCTCCTAACTCAGCTGTTAAAGGTTTTGAATATGTATTTCATACTGAAAAAGAAAGATCAAGAGATGATGTGTTTAAAAATCACAGATATTTCTTAAAACACAGTGGTAAATACCACATGGTAAAGATAGAAAGTAGAAAGCAAGGTAAAATAAACTTTGATTATAAATCAGCGGAACTAAGAGCTAAGCTTCCAATTGGTAAAAAATTCTCTCTGAGTGCAGGCGCTATTTATAGAACTCATGATCGTCCTT
>WLWG01000503.1_pt1 | contig 39954 bp, 27 predicted proteins | sample 6712871 | NCBI WGS metagenome assembly WLWG01 (sample SAMN12718693, study PRJNA515312) | sponge metagenome | isolation source: marine sponge | host: Mycale hentscheli | place: New Zealand: South Island, Marlborough, Capsize Point | collected 2003-05-01
ATTAATTACCCTTCACGCAGTCCAAACAGATGCAGCCGGCAACCGACAAATCACCCCTGATTCTGTATTTCACTTCACGCTCGACACGACAGGCCCAGGGCATCCAACTTTGTCATTCGGTGCTGGCGTGTCTGATGGTGCGACTGAAGCCGAAGCAACACAAGTAACAGGTGTTGTACGACTTACGGGTGAAGTTGGAGCAAGCGTCACTATCATCTTTACGGATGTTATGGGCAACAAGGTTGTTCTCGATCCCATTATCGCAACGGGTGCTGAACAAGCAGTACGACCAACCTTAACTAACTTAAATCATCTAGTTGACGGATTATTTATTTTTTCGGCTGTACAAACTGATGCCGCTGGGAACACCCAGCCCATTCCTACGGAGTTGACATTTACTCTTGATAGGGTTGCACCTTCTGCTCCATCCATTTCACTCGTAAACGGAATTACAAGTCCAGTAACCTATGCAGAGGCAACCAGCAACAATGGTGTTGTGAATGTTAAGGGTGAATTCGGCTCGGCAGTCCTTGTAATTTTCCAGGGTCAGAACGGCACTCTTTCTCGAAATGTAACTGGAACTGGATTGAACGAAGCGATTATCCTGTCAGGCAATGACGTCACGACAGTTCTCGGAGAGGGAGCCGTCACTGTTACAGCGACCCAAACAGATCAAGCAGGCAACCAAAGTTCAACAGCCGCCCTGTCAATTGTTTTATCTGACAACCAGAGACCAATACTGTACCCTTATCCATCGTTAGAAATGAATTGGATCAGTAGGGATTGGGTTAATCCACTCGATGCTGATTTAAGTTCCAGGAGCACGTCTGTCGCATCTTTGATCAATAGCGGCGGACCACTTAATAATTTCTTTGATGCTGATGATGATACGCCAAGCATTGTTATCACGGAAATGAATCTACAGGGCGGCACGCTCTACTGGTCGTATGATAATTCGACTTGGTACAACGACTATGATCTTGTTGGGAATACTTTTCCAGTTTTGTCATCCGATATGTTTCTGGCGTTTGATCCACCCGCCGGTTTTTCTGGAAGAATCCCCGAACTCTTCAGGATAAAAGCATGTGATCAAACATTTGCCACTAATAGGCTGTCGGAAGTCACAGACACCGTCAGTATTGTAGTGCGAGGTGTCTTGCCATTACTCGACGCGTCAGCATCACCGACAATGAAAGCGACTTATGAGAACGCAAGTGTTCCTGTTGGGCCAGTTGGCACTCTTGTTTCAGACCTGGTGGATGAGAATGGTCCGCTAGATAACTACACTCCGAGTTATAACGCAGTATCTTCTTTTGCTAATTACGGCACTCCTGGCATACAGATTATAAATACTGATTTGCAGGGAGGCACGCTTTATGTTTCTCCAGACGACGGAGCAACTTGGCATGAAACATCGACTTTTCAAAATCCGTATGATGACAATTCTTCGGAAATAACGGACTTCTATCCCATAAATTATCGGTTGGCATTTGTTTCTGTGGCTGACTTCCACGGTGACATAAGTTCTCTTCTCACGATAAAAGCATCCGAAGTTTATTCCCAAGATTACCTTCAAAATCTGGACTCTGTCTTTCCACCTTCGCCAATACTTCCCGAGCCGCCATACTACGGCGGACCTGCTTATTGGGTAACTTCATCCGCAGAGTTCGACTCGGTTGGTATCACAGTAGCACCAGTTAATCGTCGTCCTGTTCTTACACCATCGGTAGCGTCACAACTCAGCCCCGTGACCGAAGATGCTGATGTCCCCGTCGGTGCAGTTGGCACACTTGTCTCGTCATTGATTGACTCAGGTGGTGTCCTCAACAACTTTAGTGATGCAGATGGCGATCTTCCTGGTGTTGCACTTGTGGGCGCTAGCCTGCAAGGCGGTACTCTTCATTACTCAATTGATAACGGTGCGACATGGTCAGATGTCGGCGTTGTTTCACCAACATCTGCTCGGCTTCTTTATGCAGATGATTCGACCCGCCTCTACTTTAAGCCGGCACCAGATTTCAATGGCTCAATCAGTGACGTCGTAACATGCAAGGCATGGGATCGGACTGGTGGATTCAATAATGGGGATGCCGGAGTCGACACAAACGTTATTACGGGTCAGCAAGTTTCAGATACTTTAGACCATTCGTATGCGTATGATGTTGTTCTGTCTGCCAATAATAATTATGCGTATGTAACTGATGGACTTGGGCTCAACGTTTTAGATATTACGGATCCATCAAGTCCTAGCCTGGTTGGTACCATACAAACTCCTGGCATAGCAACAAGGATTGCGCTCTCATCAAATGAACAATACGCCTTTGTTGCTGATGGGGGAGAGGGAATTGCAGTCATTGATTTGACATCACCAGCGAGTCCGTTGTTGCTATTCCATTTTGGTAATGATGGTACTCCGATACTCGATGTCAAACTTTCTTACGATGGCAACTATGGGTTTGCAACTCGGGACTCAGGCGATTTATTTGTATTCAATACATCTGAGCCACAAATGCATTCTGGTGGTTTATCAGTTTTGGCTAGTCTCTTTATCGGATATGACGGTATAGGCATCGATTTAGTCGGTGACTATTTATACGTAGCCCACCAACGACAAGAAGGGTCGTGGGTAACAGTCGTCAACATTGCTAATCCAAACAATCCATCAATTGTCTCAAGGGACGTGACTGAAATGGAAAGCGAAGTGTCTCGTTACACTTCGTCTGTGTTGGTATCGAACGATGGCCAACACCTTTATATGGCTCACAATTTTCTGGCAGCATTTGAATTGTCGGATCCAAGTAATCCATTGCTTACGAATGTGTCGTGGTTACCAAATTCAGCAGGCGTGCCTACCGCTTGGAATATTACGATGTCCAATGACGGTCAGACATTATTTGTTGCCGGCAAGCGCGCTGGTGTTTGTATTTACGACCTAAGTGACCCGTCGTATCCTGAGTTTATTAGTTCACTTGAACTATCTAGCCCAGTCATTGACTTGGCAGTATCGATTAACGACGACTATCTCATCGCTGCAACCGGATCATCGTTTGTAAATCTAATTGATGTCTCAGATCCTGCGTTACCACAGGAGTTTGCAGGTCTCAGAAGTTCAGAAGTTCTTGCAGAACAACGGCGAGTTACACGAGATGGGAGGTATGCATTCCGCGCGTGGAATAGAAGCCTAGAAGTTCTCGATGCGTCAACAGGCATTCTGCTTCACAAGCATGAATTTACAGACGTTGGCAGTTGGTGGTCCCGGCACGTTGTTCTTTCTGCTAATGATCAACTTGCTTTTGTAGCCCTCGCCGGTGACAGCATAGCAGTCGTGGATGTTTCAAATGCTCTGTCACCACTTACCCTTGGGCGAATTCCAGCAGGCACTCAGTGGTGGTTCAATGATCTCAATCTTTCACCCAATGATTCTCGGCTTGTTGTGACTAACAACAGGATGTCATGGAGCCGGACATACGAGATAACTGAATCAACGTCATTTTCGATCGATGTAGCCAATGTTAGTGTTTCAGTCACTCCGGTGAATGATCGACCAACTCTCGACCCTACAGCCTCACCAGTTCTATTCACGCAGGCGACTGGTGCTGATCAACCTGTTGGCAAGGTCGGTATGCTTGTCTCGAAATTCATTGATGATGCCGGGGCATTGGATAATTTCAGTGACGTTGATGGCGATCTTCCTGGAATTGCAATGATCGGGACAAACCTAGGTGGTGGAATCCTCTGGTTCTCCACCGATGAGGGTGATAATTGGACACAGGTTTCACAGGTGAGTGGACAAGCGGCAACTCTTCTTGCGGCAGATAATAAGACAAGAATCTATCTGCAGTTAGGCCCAGATCCAGAAAGCCGACCTGACACGGTCGTCACATTCAAAGCGTGGGATCGAAATGGATACCCTAATGGTGCTCAAGGTGTTGACACATCAACGGAGTCATATTTCTCAGAGCAACAGGACGATATTACGCTCGACAAACCAGCCAATATTCTTGGTGACCTAAGTGGAGTCCTTACAGTTGGCCGAGTTGCTCGAGGTCAGTTTATTTGGAGTGATCCAGATGGCAGTCAATTTCTGAGTCATGATGAGTGGACTCGTTTGACTGGTAGCCCTGAAGTAATAGTTCCGCCTGAACACGGTGATGCAACGATCTTTGGGCGTTGGTCCCATGATGATCAATATTGGGTGACATGGTTCTACGATGCCAGTCCATACTTTAGTGGAAGCGACTCATTTGTCATTAGGCTCAAGGATGAAGTTGGTGGCCACACTGACCAGACTATTTCAGTAACTGGTGAACCAGGACCTTTGAATAACTATCCACCAACAGTTGATGATCTTGGCCCTATCGGGAAGACGCCAGATAATCCACACCCCATATTTATAGGCGATAATTCACAACTCACACTCACTGGCATTTCGTACGGGAATGACTTACAGCCGCAGGACATTCGAGTGTTAGCCGTCAGTGATAATGGTGACATTGTTGCTGAAGTCCAATACACGTCTCCTGACGCAAGAGCCCTGCTGGACTTCAGCCTAAGTCAGAGTCCACCCGAACGTAATGCAGTTTTTCAGTCTGCATTCACAATAACGATTGAAGATGCCGGGATTGATAATAACTTCTTAACATCTGATGACAACGCAAAAACTGAGTTCATCTACTATGTTATGTGGATTCATATTCCGCATATGCCGCCGGTCTTCACGCAAGATGGAGTAGACCTTACTTTTTCTAATGACTGGGGTGTCTTAGTTAATGGCATTCCAGTCTCGATGATTACGTCAAATCATTCACCTCAAATTTTGTCAGCCACTGGCATTGGTGATTTCCGGCCTGTTGAAGCGACATCAGATGGGGGTGATAACTATCTGTTACTCCACCGAGGTCAAACACTAAATCGTTTGGCTGCTAATAGTGAATGGCAAGTCACGAATCTATTCAATTCATTAAGTAATGAATCTTCTGAAATCCTCGATGTCTCTGGTCGTGCAGTCTCTCAAACAGTCATCGTTGCCGCTGGAATCGGTGCATACGAGATCAACGGAGTAAATACTCCAACACTATTTGTGCGTCGGAATCAGACAGTTACTTTCAATCTCAATGCCCAGGGAATGCCCCTGTATGTGCAGACAACAAGTACTGGATATCAGGCATCTGAAATGTACAGTGCTTTCGATGCCAATGGCCAATCAAGCGGTCAATATGAATGGGTCATTCCAGAAGATGCCCCAGATGAACTTTTCTATACGATGGAATTTCAGCCAGAGGGCTTGGGCAAGATTATCGTCGTCGACTAATCCAGCACTGCCTGACTCATAATCTCCAGCAACTCTTCATCTGACATCGTGCTGTAGTCGGGCTTATCTGGCTGGTTATTCTCACAATATTCCATCAGTTTGAGAATAGAGGCGATGTGCCTGTGGGCTTTGAAACCACCCGCCTTCAGGTCTTTCTCAATGGTCTTCGTCCACATCTCAAGGATTCCCTCTGTGCCACCACATAGCCTGACGAGGTCCAAGTAGACCTTCTCAACTCCTCTGGCTGTACGCTGGTTTTTAAGGCTTGTGAGATACTGGTGGAACTGGCGTTTGGTGAGCCATCCTCGCTTGCGTTGTCGTCTTAGTTGCTCGGCTTGGTTATGGCAGAGACGGCATTGGTTCGCACGAATCTGAGTACCTCGATACCGAACTCGGAATTGATCAAGCGGCTGTTCTTGAAGACAGGAAGAACAGAGTTTGGTTTCACTGTCATGTAGAGGACGGGATTTCTCTGGAGTGGGTGCTGATTGATGGGTTTTCATTGTGTACCGGTATGGGAGAAAGGGCTTGGTTCATAGGTATTTATGGACCTGAAGCCTGTTGTTACTCCACATCACCGTCCCACTTGTTTCGGGAATAAATCTTTAGCCGTTTGTTTAGCCGTTATCAGAAGAAAATTGACGCAAAGGGGCTTGGCTCTTGTGGCAAGGCGCGCTAAAACAGACCTAGTTTGCAGGAGCAAAAAGGTTTTTACAGAGTGAAGCGAAGAGTCATATCTGGTTTGGGACCAAGAGGTCGCATGTTCGAATCATGTCGCCCCGACTGTTGGCCTGATCGTTCATGTCGGGTGGGCTTTTGCAAATTCCGTGCTGAGTTGCTGCTCCATATATTCAGTAGAAAGCCCGCATGGGCCGATCCGAACCCGATAGCACCGTGGGATTGGCGGAAGGGGAAACGTTAAGGAGTGATCCCAGGTGGTCAGGCGGCAGCGTTGTTCATGATCACCCTATCCAATCAAATCGGTAGAGGATGTAGGTAATTACAAGAGCCGCACCTGCAATCATCAACTCAGTCTTCCAATCAAATACACCAGGGACATGAAAGTGTCGCATGGCTGTCATTCCTCCCCGTATGGATTTGGCAGCAGCGTTTATTCGTTGCCGCCCTCTTTTTGAATTACGTTGTTATTGCCAAGACAGTGGCAATGGCTCTTGGCTGTGCTCAAGATATAGGCTTTCTATAAATTGCTTTATCTCCTTAGAAAGCTTTTGAACTGTTTGCAGTACAAAATTCGCATCCGAAGACTCCGCGAATTTTTGAAAGCCCAAAATCAATTCTTCCCCATCGATGTTATATACCCAGCAGATCATATCTTCGTCTTGTATATTTTCCCCTCTTTTCTCAATCAATAACTCCCTATCAGGTTTGCCACAAATCCTCTTTACATCATCAACAGTTGACAGCTGAGCACACAACTGATCGGTTTCTTGGACTCCTAAGTTGCTCTCTGCCATTTTTCTCTCAGCTTCTTCCCATGTTTGAAGGCTTTCCAAATCCTCTATGGTTACTTTGTGCGAACATCCCCCCACCGTAAGAAGAAACAGAGCAACAATTAAAATTCTCATCATTCCTCGTCGCATGGATGTGACAGGGTGTTTGGAGGTGGTGAAGCGGCAGCGTTGGAAATCCTTGCCGTTCACCAACACATTATGAAAGCACAGGCAAAAGTTTCCGATAAACGCTCCCTATGATTCATTTACACTACTCAGCCGTTGGTGTATTCTTTGCAGGCAACAAATAACAAACCTCTTTTTTTGTATCAGGGTGCGATCCTGATGCGGGATCAAGATGTCGCCCCAGTCGCCGAAAAACCTTGTGCTGAAGCACATCGGGGGTTTTTTCGAAAAGTAGCTGGAGTGCTTACAAATGCATTAGAACGCTACACGAACTAGCCCATAATCTTTTGGGATGACAGACTGACTACAGCATGAACTCGAACCAGACCGGCACTTCTTTCAGACCACCATGGTGGATGAAAAACCCTCACTTGCAAACTATTTTACCAACCGTGGTGCCGCAGAAACTTGCCGACCACAAAGCCACGTTGCATAGAGTTGAATTATCTGACGGTGATGCGATTGCCGTTCATGAAGATTGCCCAAAAGAATGGGTTGCTGGTGGAAAAGTAGCTATTCTCTCCCACGGCCTTACTGATCATCACCGCACACCGCTTCTCGTCCGCCTCACGGAAAAGCTCACCGCACGAGGAGTTCGTGTATTTCGCTGGGACATGCGTAGTTGTGGTGCGGGCATTGAATGGGCTCGCCACCCCTATCATGCAGGTTGCTCGAATGATCTCGGTGCTGTGGTTCATGCAGTCATTGGACAATGCTGCAAAACTACAAGTGACCTCTCTCCCGATATCACATTGTTTGGAGTATCTCTTTCTGGAAATGTATTACTGAAATACCTAGGAGAGTCACCAGATAACATCCCCACATTAGTACAACGCGCCGTTGCCGTGAATCCTCCCATCGATCTTATTGCCGGCATTGAATCGATAAGCAACCGATGCAATCGTGTCTATGACCGGCACTTTACTCGGATGCTTTTAAAACACCACCAACAATGGTCACGTGTCCGGCCAGACGCCTACCGTCCTCCTCATGGTCCACGGCCACGAACACTCGAAGGCTTTGACAACTGGTTTACCGCACCGGCAATCGGCTACCGGGATGCTCGTGACTACTATGAAGCTGCCAGTTCTGCACAACTTATTCCGGCTATTCGTATACCCACCACCATCATTACCGCACAAGATGATCCCTTTGTGCCTTTCAAGATGTTCTCGAGTGATCATGTCAACTACCCAGAAAACGTCCGCTTGGTAACCACCAATTATGGAGGCCATGTCGGCTTTGTTAATAAAAAAGGAGATGATCCAGATATGCGATGGCTTGACTGGCGAATAGTTGAAATTGTTACTGGTGAAACGATTTCGTAGTCTGACAATATTGACCTCATGCGGAGCGTCTACAGAATCCAATTCAATCTTCTCGCTTAACCCTCAGCAGCACATGAAGTAGCGGGAATGCGGGCACCTGGTCTAAAAATGAAAGATTGTTAACAACACCAATTCCCTCGATTCATACCGCCTAAAGCTGTGCCCATGTCTCCTTTACGTATTTCCAGATGGCTCGCCCGAGAAGTTGATTCGCTTCAATTTTCAGACCCCGTGACTTGCGTATACAACCCTTTAATCTATGCCCGTAAATCGCACGAGGTGTATCTCGAGCGACATGCAAAGCAGGGAATTGATGCATTATTTCTGGGCATGAATCCCGGACCATGGGGGATGGCACAAACAGGTGTGCCATTTGGTGAAGTTTCTTTGGTGCGAGACTTTCTTGGAATTCATGAAGCCGTTAAACAGCCACCGGTAGTTCATCCAAAACGGCCGATCGACGGCTTTGAGTGCACCCGAAGTGAAGTGAGTGGCCGACGACTTTGGGGCTGGGTTCAAAATCGTTTTAAAAAGGTATCGACATTCAACAAACGATTTTTCATTGCGAACTACTGCCCGCTTGTCTTTATGGAAGAATCTGGTCGTAACCGCACACCAGACAAACTTTCTCCCCACGAGCGTGAACCACTCTTCTTGGCATGTGATGAAGCACTGCGACGGCTCGTGAAATGGTGTCAGCCAAAATGTGTCATTGGCATAGGAAAATTCGCTGAAGGCAGGGCTTTGGCTGCACTCGGTAAAACCGACAGAGCCATCGGTACGATTCTGCACCCCAGCCCCGCAAGCCCCGCTGCAAACCGAGGATGGCAGGAACAGGCAGAAAAACAGTTGCAAAGACAGGGTGTTTGCTTACCCATCCGTAAAGCCTGATATCAATTATCTCTAATTTGTAGCAACCACAGGCCTATCCTTCTTCTGGCTTCGGCATTGGAAACACTGAGTTCGCTGAGGTCTGTTGAAGTAAGACCTCAACGGCTGCAGCAACAATATCTGGTCGCTTTTCAGCTAGATCAATGGTCTCACCCGGATCAGTTGCCAAGTCATAGACTTCCCAAGGAGTAGACTCTGACTTTTTTTTCTTCAGGTTCCTGCGTACTGCCTTCATGTCACCAAGCCGAACCGCCATCTGTCCTCCATATTCCGGAAAGATCCAGAGGAGTGGTGAAGGACGAGGACCAAGAGGTGTCTTGTTCTTTAAAAGATGCCACAAGGAAACACCATCAAGACTATCAGGTTTTTTCATTCCTACGATATCGCACACTGTCGGAAAAATATCTGGGAACCACGCCGGGGCATCAATAATTCGACCGGCCCCAGCGTCTCCTGGAAGCCTTACGATGCACGGCACTCGTAAACCTCCCTCATAGACACTTCCTTTGTAACCACGCAAGTTCAACGTACTGTCGAAGAAGGAGGCATCAACACCGCCGATATGCAAGTTCGGCTCACCGCGACCCTCATGTGTAGTGCCATTATCACTTGTGAAAATTATGACGGTTCGGTCCATGAGGCCTGCTTTGTTCACTGCTGTGACTACCCGCCCAACATGGTCATCGAGTTCAGCAATCATTGCTGCGTACCCAGCTCGCGGCCGCGGATGTGGAAGATATCCATTCCCGCCACGATATGGTGTGTCGTCCCAGGACTCCGGAAACCGATTTACCGTTTCAGTGGGTGGATGCATCGCTACATGTGGCTCCGTAAACGGACAGTAGAGAAAAAACGGTTTTTCAGCATGGTCGTGTATGAATTGTTCTGCCTCGGCAACAATTGGCCGGGATGCATACGTCTCTGCAATCCAGTCTTCCATTCGAACTTCACCCTCGAGCTGTTTTTTATGGCCCGGAATCGGATGATCATTCAGGTGTACTTTGTCAGCGTTCCGCCAGAGACTCTCGGGATAAAAACTATGTGCAACTGCCTGGCAGTTGTATCCAAAAAACAGATCGAATCCTTGGTTATTCGGGTCACCGGTACTACCAACAGGTCCAAGTCCCCACTTCCCCATTGCGCCAGTTGCATACCCAGCGTTTTGCAATAATTCAGGAAACGTAATCGTTTCAGACCGAATGGGATATTGGCCCTCATCAAATTCAGGAAAGGCTGTTTTCGCCTGCCGATTGCCACGAATCTCAGCATGGCCCAAATGGAGGCCAGTCATAAGGACACATCTTGATGGTGCACACACTGGCGCACCAGAATAAAACTGGGTAAATCGTTGACCAGAAACAGCAAGACGATCAATGTTTGGAGTCGGAATTTTTTGCTGACCATAACAACCAAGCTCTCCCCACCCCAAGTCATCAGCAACAATAAGCACGACATTCAGTCTGGCAGCTACGCTTTGAGAGGCTGAAAAAATTGTTCCAGCACACAGTAACGTACAGAGCAACACACGACAGAAAAATTTCATTCGAGACCCCCTACCACAACACGGTTCATGAGTAATCAAAAAAAATACAACAACGGAACTCATTTTTGGGCTCTACCCCTTCAAGACCTAACAGAAAAACATCTGAGCAAATACAGGCCGATTAGGAAAGTGCATGGACTCATGAATGAGTTCTAGAGGGTTTCTTTAGCCAAAGAACTTGACACTGGAGCAAAACCAAGCCTTGCTGATGCTGGCAGGCGATTATTGAGGCGTTCCTTGTTGCCACGAAGCCAACCAAGAGGATGGCCTCGCCATGTGGCAACAACCCAACCAAGTGGCCCGGCTGGAAGGGACAGGCCCTGGACGAAGTTTTGCGCTTCACGATCACTTAGTTCATGCGTTGCGCAGGGCCTCCAATACTTATCCCGCCTCAAAGCAAGCGCATGTGACGGAAGCCACTGTTTAGCGGGGCGATAGGCGATTTCACTATGTCTTCCGCACGGCATCTCAAGACGTCGCTCGATGTCCTTTGGCAATTCTGTCAAATGGTTCGCCTGTTGAATCCTGTAACCACCACGCGTGCCACCAACAGTGTCTTCACCTACTACCAAAAGATCTTCTTTCATCTCCTTCTTACTTGAATGTATCTGATTCAAGATCGGTTCCCCCATCGAACGCAAGCGAACGGCGTAAGCCCCTGCACATCGATCACGATGCGGATACAAGCGATATCCGCCTGGTGAACGTGGAGTCTGCCATGGTTGTAAATCAGAAACTGTTTCCACACACCAGCCATCATGTGTAGCAAGAAAGGTCTCGATAACATCTTCGTTTTCGTCTGGCGCAAACGTGCATGTAGAGTAAACGAGTCGGCCGCCGGGTCGTACAAGTTGTGCCGCTGCTGAAACTATCCGCTGTTGTCTCGCTGCAGAATGGGTCACTTGAGACTCTGTAAAAGCCGCAAAAGACTGCTTCCCCTTCCCAACGAGCATTTGGCCTGTACAGGGAGCGTCGACGAGCACAGCATCAAACTGTTTTGTCCACTGGGGATCCAACCGTTCAGGATCTTTTGATGTGATGCAATAACGAGGAAAACCAACTCGGGCAAGATTGAAATCAAGAGCTGGAAGTCGACCTCGAATTGGTTCATTTGCCAACAGAAATCCACTGCCTGGCCCTACCTGTTCAAGAATTGCTGAAGCCTTCCCACCTGGGGCCGCACACACATCTGCAATCCATTCATGCGGCTGGACATCGAGAAGACGGAGGGCCAACATCGATCCTGCATCCTGAATAAAATATGCACCAGCAGCATGTTCAAGGAAGCGCCCTGGCTGATGTGTTTCACTACAAAAAAAACCTGCCGGATACCATGGCACTGATTCTGAAGAAAACGGAAGAAACCCTTCTTCCGCTGGCCCATGTGCTTGCGGCAACCGTATCCGAATGGCTTTTGGTGGTCGTGCTCGAAGTGCCTCTGCCAACACGACTTGTTCACTAGAAGAAAGCACACCATCCAGATTCCCCAACGGGGGAACGACGCTGGCTTTCTGCTTGCGACGATGTTGCTTTTTTTGTTTTGACATCATACAGATCACACAAAGGCAAACATCTTTACGATCACATCGTCTAATCTTGAAGCACAGGAATAAAGTCGATGAGCGTGAATTGTCGAACCCCACCAACAGTCGCCGTTAGAACGCCATCTTCAACGATTTTCTGCTCTGAATTGATTGCTCTCTGATGGACATCAGATCCGTCTTCGTCACTCATGTTTTTTGTAACAATCTTGACCTGATAAGCCTGACCTGAATGAAATCCCTCACCACGAAAGTCCTGCAGGCCTTTGCCCGTATTAGCATGTTGACCCGTTTGAATAGTGCTTGGAATTGTGACTTTCGTGAATGTCTTTCCGTTTGCTCCCGAAGCATAGATCAACACTCGAAAAGATTTTTCTGTGCGATTATACGAGGCAATACGGTAACGCTCATTTCCAGTAAAACCACTACCCGTTACAGCTATATCATTACCAACTTCTCCCGCAACAGCATGACGAATGACCTCATCGGGCCCTCCAGCAATCTGAGAAAACCATCTCCAAATGTAATAGTGAAGATGATTCGGATCAGTTGGGTTGATGTAATCATCAACCGTAAAAACATTACCCTCCAGTGGTTGAATCTGAAAACCCTCATCGTTTCCGGCAAGCCCGATTTTCTGAGTCACGATACCTGGACCACCGTCACTTGCTGAAATCACGAGTTCTGGCGCAATCTTTGCGATACGGCCGTTGTAATCTCGCCTCTTTGTCAGTCCCATTGCCCAGCCACTGGAATTATCTGACCAAGGAAGTTGAATCGTATTAAGACCTCGCTCCATGCAGTTGCCAATGATTGTGAGTGTCCGGGAAAAAGCATCCTTCTCGTTTTTGATGCCGTCTCCATTGACGTCAACTGCGCTTCCACCATCATCCCATGAAACCCAAGACTCAGCTGAAAGAACACTCTTATGGTGATAGCCAGCTTTATCCAATTTGTTTCGAACGAGTTTGTAGTTCCCCCAAACAGAAGATACAAAACTGCCATCCATTCCACCGTATCCATCATTCTGGTCCGACACGTTTAGATTTAATGCATCAACAGCCTTCATCAGATCATCACTCGCAACATAGCGGTCATAGAGTTCATTAACTCCACAGCCACCTTTCACCGCAAGGCCTTTTATCTGCCCACAGTTTTCACATGGACTCATTCCCGATGTGGAAATAAGCACCGGTACTTTTGGATCTTGTTCATAAACCTGCCTCACAGCGCGAGCACCACGAATAAAGATTTCATTGATCAGGAAATCAACGTCGGCACCCTCCATCATGCCTTGATTGTTCACTTCATGAGACAGTTGATAGGAATCAACACGTCCCTTGAAATGTTTTGCAATACGACCAACGAATGCTGGAAAAGTACCCTGCCGAGGGCGTTGACCGCCAGCCACACCGGACTCAGAAGCCCACGCCGGGCAATGGAAGAACACAAATTCTACCTTGATTCCTAGTTTTTTACACGCGTCTACGGCTTGCTCCATTGATTGCAAATACCCGGACGGATGGCTGAGATAATCCGTGTTTGCCTCAGTTGGCTCGATTGCTGGCCACGCCATCCAGAACTGCACATAACTGCTGTCTTGGGCAATGACCGGGCGTTGTGCGTCATAGCTGTTGTTTTCCGGCCGACCAGAGAACGGCTGCCAACGCACACCAACCTGCATGTGATCGGTTGTCCATACATACTCTTGGTCCTTGTGTTTTCCTTCCTCTGCATGAAGGTAATTTGTGACTCCGGTCATACCAACAAGCACCCACAGTAAAACAGATAGCCGTCGCAGAGAACTCATACATCATCCTTAAGAATTTAGTAGGCCTCGCCTCACACGAGACACACACTGCACGCTGAAACTACACTACTTTCTCTCTAAAGAACTCCCTCTTTCAAGCAAAGACTCGCGATACAAAGAACCCTGCCCAGACAGCTGCCAAACCAGAGATCGTTGTTCCAACCATGTAAGCTCCAGCAAGTACCGGCCTCCCCTCTTGGAACAAGTCATATGACTGAAATGCAAAACTCGAATACGTTGTAAATCCTCCAAGAAAGCCTACCAACAATATTGTTTCGAGACCTGCGGGTACATTCAGCCGACCACGGCCGAGGGCTACAATTATCCCAAAAAGGAAACTACCGAACAGGTTGACCACAAAAGTTCCCCAGGGGAAATCACGGCCACACAGACGAACGGCTAGCATGATCACCAGAACACGCGAAAGTGTGCCAAGTCCTCCACCAACTGCCAGCCAGATTGCGTGCGAAAATGTCATGAGTATTTCTAGTTCAACCTGGCAGGGTTCGTGATTGGAAACAATGCTCTGATTCAGGCCGTGAGAGGGAAAATAGCGACTGTAACGGTTTCATCTCCAGACGGCATCATAAAGAAGTATTCATAAACCTAAAACGTTTGTTTATTCACTTTCCGATACGTCTTTTTACAAGCAAATCTACCGGTACCGCTGATTGACGGAATCAACGTTATACTTTGTGCTCATTTCTAAACCAATGGTTTCATGAACGTTACACTTTTGCGCGTATTGCATTGCCTCAGGAGTTGGTTGCTCGCATGGTCACATTTGACAACAAAATTTTGTTCGTTGGTTTTGGGTTTGTTGCTCGTTGCACGCTGCCGATCCTGCTGAAACACATAAAAATTGATCCTTCAAATATTACAATTATTGATTTTGAACCTGATGAAGAAGCGCTGCGCCCGTGGATCGAAAGAGGTGTCACATTCGTTCAAGACAAGGTCTGCCCAGACAATTTAGGAAGTGTGCTCCAACGCTATGTCGGTGAGGGTGACCTGCTCATTGATCTCGCGTGGAACATTGACTGTTGTGAGATTGTCAGCTGGTGTCATGACCACGGCGTACTCTACCTGAATACATCCGTTGAGCTCTGGGATCCATATGAACATGCAAAGAATGCCCATCCCACACAGCTCACTCTTTACTGGCGCCATATGAACCTTCGTCGCATGATCTCACAGTGGACTGAACAAGGACCAACGGCTGTCCTTGAACATGGCGCGAATCCTGGGCTGATCAGTCATTTTACAAAGCAGGCACTGCTTGATATCGCCGACGCATGCCTTGAAGAACAAAAGTTTTCTGGCCAACAGGCCGAACGGATTGCACAGTATCGGAAAACACACACTTTCAATTACCTTGCGAAGGAATTGGGAGTCAAAGTAATTCACTGCAGTGAACGTGATACTCAGATTTCTACTTCACCGAAAGAAGTTGATGAGTTCGTCAACACCTGGAGCGTCGAGGGCTTTCGTGAGGAAGGGACAACTACTGCCGAGATGGGATGGGGTACTCATGAAAAAGAACTTCCTCCATTTGCATATGAACACGAGGATGGCCCAAAAAGCCAAATCTGTTTAGCCCGCATGGGAATGAACACTTACGTGTCTAGTTGGGTTCCGGATTACACCATCACAGGCATGGTGGTTCGACACGGTGAAGCTTTCAGTATTACTGAAAAACTCTCTGTTCGAGACAATGTTGGTGAAACAATTTATCGCCCCACGGTGCACTACGCCTATTGCCCGTGTGATGCAGCTATTGCCAGTCTTTGGGAACTTCGCGGCTACAACTATGAACTCCAACCTCGCACCCGCATCATGACTGATGAAATCACACACGGAGCAGATATCCTTGGTGCTCTGGTTATGGGACACCCGCTTACATCTTGGTGGTGCGGAAGTGACCTGTCGATTGAAGAATCACGGCAGCTTGTACCTCATCAAAATGCAACCACGATGCAGGTTGCAATTTCCGTAGTTGCTGCCTGCATGTGGATGATTGAAAATCCACAAGAAGGCGTACATCTTCCCGATGACTTACCGCACGACTATGTTCTTGATATTGCGAAACCATACCTCGGGAGATTCATTTCAGTACGTTCAGACTGGACACCACGAAAGAACACTTCTGTCACATTCCATGGGTACAACAATCCCGACATTGATCCCGACGACCCTTGGCAATTTAAGAATTTCCTGCAAACCGAGGACAAAGACTGATTACCAATTTATTCAAAAACTTCTCCTGTTTGCATATGGTTGAACTGCTCGCTCTGCATGAGGCATCATCCGGATGAATAAAAAGACCTTACTTCAGCTAGCAAAGACTCACGGCACACCTTTGTTTGTTATTGATCATGCGGAACTACGGAAAAACTATGCGTTATTCCGAAAGCACTTCCCGCGAGTACAAGCGTACTATGCCGTCAAAGTGAACAGCGACCCCGTTGTTGTAGAAACTTTTTACAAACTTGGTGGCAGTTTTGATGTTGCCAGCATGCAAGAATTCCACACTGTCTATCGTTTCATCGAAGACTTGCCGCCACAAGAACGCCAGGATTTCATCTGGGACAAAATCATTTATGCCAATCCAATTAAGCCCGTTGAGACGCTGCAGGAACTTGATCGCTACAAACCACTCGTAACATTTGATAACGAGGAAGAAGTTAAGAAAATTGCAAAGCACGCCCCAAACGCAGGCCTAGCCCTTCGACTTCGTGTTCCAAACACGGGGTCGATGGTCGAATTATCAAGTAAATTCGGGGCACTGCCGGGCGAAGCAGTCCAGTTAATTGCCTGCGCACATGATCATGGTCTGACAGTTGAAGGCATATCATTTCATGTAGGAAGCCAGTGTACGAATCCTGAGAATTATATTCAGGCGATTCATCTTTCAGCAGGCATTTTTGCAGAAGCAAAATCCCGTGGCTTCGATTTACAATTGCTTGACATTGGGGGTGGTTTTCCTGCCGCGTACGACGCAAGTGTGCCAAAGTTTGCAACGCTCGCAAAAAAACTGAACTACGAACTCGACCGTTTGTTTCCAAAGTCGATTGAAATTCTTGCTGAGCCAGGAAGATTTCTTGTTGCCTCTGCAGGATCTGCTGTTTCAAAAATTATTGGGAAAGCAGTTCGCAATGACAAACTCTGCTACTACGTAGACGATGGCGTTTACCACACCTACTCCGGCATCATTTTTGACCACTGTACCTACCGTATGAAGAGTTTTAAATCTGGTCCAACTCAACTGTGCGCTGTCTTCGGGCCTACGTGTGACGCGCTTGATACGATTAGTCTTGCTGAGCAATTACCTGACCTGAAGATTGGAGATTATCTCTACAGCAACACGATTGGTGCCTATTCTGCAGCCAGTTCAACTCATTTTAATGGTTTCCCACCTGCAACAGTGGTCCATGTGAATCGCTAACACTATTCTAAAAGCAGCTACGGCCTTCTGACTGCCTCAATGATGTGGTATCCCTTCACAAGTTCCTGCGCAACGTCATTCCAACCCTCGGGCAACTGTTCTAAATACCAGGAAGGTTGCTTCGTGATCAGAAGGAGAGTACCCCCAGGTGCAAGCGCAGCCTGGGCTGAGTTCACAAACATCTCGGCTATACGAAAATCTGAGTAGTAGGGCGGATTTGCAACAACCAGATCATAACGCCCGGGATCAGGAACAGTCCCCGTAGCCTCGAGGGCAACCGTTATGTTCGGCAGATTATTTTCTGCTGCCGACTGTCGCAAACAGGCAACAGCGCGCGCTGAAGAATCCATCGCATAAATTTCTATTGATGGATGTCTTGCTGCGAGACCCAAACTGACGCAACCTGTTCCACAGCCTAATTCGAGAACACGAGCACCTTCAGCTAAGTCTATAGCATTCAGTAGATGCCGTGCCGCTGGATCAATCCGACGATGTGCAAAAACACCTGGGCGGCTCACCGCAGTAAGCAAACGTTCCTGATCACGGAACACTATCTTGCACTCGAAGTCTCTGACTTTTTTTAACGGCTGTGTTTTCCGTACGATGTAACAGACCGTCGTCGGCTTTTCTGATATATCTCGACGCACCCGCACTGTCTCACCGGTGGCAGCCAGATGCGATCGCAACCACTTATCTTGAGGATTATCAATCGCAGCAACCAATTGGCCGCCGATATCCAATGCTTGAAAGGCCGACTGCAACACATCTCGCGTAAACTCAGCCTCACCAGATTTGAAAACAGGAATAACAGCGAGATCGTATTGTCCTTTGTGAGCGCTCACTGGAGCATCTGCCTCACAATACAGACCGAGTTGTGCCGGAAAATCCTGTATCGCACTGACCAACAACTGCTGCTGGTATTGGTCATGAAACCAGAGGTTCACCTCTGCATCTGGTCGAGTCTCCGCAAGTGTAATCGCAGCCTGGCCACGACCAGCTGTCGTAGCCAGAATATGATTTCCGGTCACCTCTTTCGCAATCGTTGCAGCATGAAGTTCTGCAGGCCGAGCCGGCGGTAGTTTCTCAAGGAGCGTAGGCATAGCAAGAGCCTCTGTTCTGGCAAAACCATCTTCGAACACAAATACCACTGCGTTCAATCAAGCGGAAGTGGCTCAAGCGTTAATGGATCTCTAAGGGGTAGATGCTTTACTTCGCCATCGAAAAATTCTTTCATTGTTGCCCTTCCCTCAAGATCCCCGGGAGCAATCGCCTCCCAATCACCAACAACAAGAATTGCCATTTGCGACGGATCAAGGTGCTTTTTTGCGACTCTGAGCAAATCGTCTTTTGTTACCGTTCTGACTTTTTCACGAAAAGTACGCCAGTAGTCTTTTGGACGATTCGTCCACTCATCATTTACAAATACCTGAAGCGTTGTTGGCTTGCTCTCAAACTGCCGGGGAAACGTCTCGATTAAACCCTGCTTTGCAACCTCGATTTCCTCATCAGTAACCGGCTGCTGACGAATCAACGCAATCTCACCAAGAACAATTTTTGTAGCTAGCGCTACAGTTGGGTTTTTGCTTTCAAATGTGGCCTGAAATGCACCCGGATAATTGACTCGCCGAGACAAGATAGAACGAACTGAATATGCAAGGCCTTCATTGCTCCGAACCTTCTGCATAAGCCGGCTGGTGAAGCCACCAGCACCAAGAATTTCATTCAGTAAAAGCAATGGTATGGCATCTGGGTCATCGCGAACTATTCCTCGCTTCCCAAGTACCACTTTTCCCTGCGGAATCTCTTTCTGAACGTGATAGAGGCCCGGAACAAGGACTGCCTCTGGCATTGTCGGGTCGGGAGCCACAGCCCCCCGTTCCCAGCCATTAAACGCTTTTGTGAGTTTTTCCAGCATTTCCTCAACAGCGAAGTCACCAGATACAGCAACAATCATATTTCCGGGCTGGATAATCTGCTCTTGAATTGCCTGAAGCTGCTCTCGACTAATTGCCTCAACACTCAATGCTGTTGGCTGACTCGCTTCAAAATGCTTTCGGCCGTAGAGCATAGCTTTCCACTCACGAGCCAGTATTGATGAAGCATTGTCATTGCGTTGTTTCAATGACTCAAGCAACCGTGCTTTCACGACCTCGAGTCGCTGTTTGTCGAAAGCCGGGTTTCGCAACATGGTGACAAAAAGCTTCAAGCTCTCATCAAAATTACCGCTTAATGAGTTCATCCGTGCTGTTGTAAATGTGTTGCCCGAAGAAACAGACATTTCTGTAGCAAGAAAATCTAGCTTCTCATCAAACATCGCTGGATTCATGTCGCCTGCACCACCCTCACGAACCATTCGTGCCATCACCGAAGCAAGTCCAGGGGTAGCTGCTGGATCAAGTGAGTTTCCGCCTTTAAAAGTGATTGAAACATTGACGAGTGGGAATTCATGAGATTCTGCAACGTACACGATCGTTCCATCAGAAAGCATCCTACGGAAATCAGCCGCACGTGGCGGCGTATACTCAAGAGCCTGAAATTCAATCGCTTCGGGACGTGGCGGAATACCAAAGACTTGTGAGAAGCAGAGCAGGCTCACGGCAATAACACCTGCCAGGGAACGCATACGAATTATATTTCTTAACGCCTGATGATTCACTTTCCAGCCTCCTTCGCTGCGACCTGTTCCGAGTTTCTTCGGTAAATTGCAACACTACGATTCGTCTCATCGAAATAGCTCTTTGCAACTCTTTTGATGTCATCTGCCGTAACTGCTTCATATTTTGCAGGACCTTCGTTGATCTCTTCCCAATCGAGCAACGCTTCACTGAAAGCCAGCTGGATGAGGAGCGACATATTGTTCTCAAGTCGACGATAATTCGATGCCGCGACACGATTCTTCACCTTGCGAAGCTCACGTTCTGACAACTCTTCTGTCTGCAGCTTTGCCAACTCTTCATACCAAGCTTGTTCGAGTTGCTCTGGAACCGCATCCCCGCGGGTCATTGCATCGAAAGAAAACAGGCCCGAATACTTGCGCGTGTCTGAACTTGCCGATGCTGTGGCAGCAATACCACGACCCTCCACCATCGAAGAATAGAGACGACCTGTTCGCTCATTGAGCACCTCTGCAAGCATATCGAGAGGGTAGCTATCGACATGGCCTGCTGGCACAGTGTGGTAACGAATTTCTATCGTTGGCGGAAAATCACCAATCGCATTCATTCGCTGTTCGGCTAATTGCTCAACCTCAAGCGTAACAACGGGCGGTAATTTGTTGCTTCCGGGGTCGAGTCGTGAAAAGTACTGCTTGATGTACTTCTTCGCCTGCTTTGGATCAAAGTCACCGACTACAACACCAAAAAGATTTCCGGGGCGATAGTACGTATTCCAATACACTTGGGCCTGCTCAAAGGTGTAGCTGTTGAGATCGCTTGGCCAGCCGATAACGGGCCAGGAATATCCACACGAAGCCCAAAACATTGAATTGAACTGCTCTTGAAATCGACCCGTTGGCGTGCTGTCCGTACGCAACCGCCGTTCCTCATGAACAACATCTCGTTCTGAATAGAACTCTCGAAACACACTATCATTCAACCGATCACTCTCCATCCACGCCCATAATTCCAATTTGTTTGATGGCACGGTGATGAAGTAACAGGTCAGGTCATAGCTCGTAAAGGCATTCATGCCACTACCGCCAGCCTTTGTATAAACCTGATCAAATTCATCTTTGACAATAGTTGCAGTGGCGGGCCCGGCTTTTCCTCGACCCTGCTGGGCACGAATAAGTGTGTCGAGTTTCGTCCGCAAACTCTTCAGCCGAGGCGTATCGTTTACTGAATCCCAAGGGTCATCTATTTCTCCGTTCCGATACCGCTCGTACTGTTCACTCAGCACAAGTTGGTTCATCTGGTCCCGCACCTTTTTCTGCTCGACTCGAAACGTGCGATCCTTATCGGGGTTTCGTGTTCCAATTGTATTAGTTCCCTTGAACATCATGTGCTCAAAAAAATGGCTGATCCCCGTTATTCCCGGACGTTCATTCACGCTTCCAACACGAGCTACCCAGCCAGCACTTACAACATTTGGTTGATCTGTTCTGGGTACGAGCAGAAACTGCATTCCATTGGGCAACGTAAATTCTTCAACAGATACTTTTTGGGCTGAAACTATATTCGAAAACCCGAAAATCATTGAAAGAAGAACCAACCAGAAAAATACTTGCGAACGCATACTCAAACCCACTTCCCAAAGTGTCTGACTCTTGAATTCAAAATCGAAACTGAACAAACGAATCTCTCGTAGTTATAACCCTTCAACCGACAACCATGTAACAAAAGTCTGATGCGATAGCGGCGACTTCTGGTTTCAAGCCAATTACTGAATCGAACTTGGAGTAGGTACAACCCACGTGTATCACTCCAGAATTAGAGCATGATGCTGAAAAAACAGTGGGTTACTCACGCGTCTTCAGGAGAATACTACTGTTCGACCACCGTGCATAAAAACACGGTCCTCAAGCACGAGTCGTACTGCTTTTGCGAGCACAATTTTCTCTACGTCACGCCCTGCCTGAGCCATCTGTTTTGCCGAAAAGGTATGATCCACGGGGATAACATCTTGGGCAATGATTGGGCCTGCGTCGAGCTCTGCCGTTACGTAATGAGCTGTCGCCCCGATCACTTTGACGCCTCGTTCAAACGCCTGGTGGTAGGGTGCCGCTCCCACAAAGGCTGGTAAGAACGAGTGGTGAATATTAATTAGTTTTTGTGAATACCGATCAACAAAACGATCGGAGAGAACTCGCATATATCGTGCGAGGACAATCGCCTCGGGGGCATGGGTGTCAATTAACTCGGCTAACTGCTGTTCGTGAGCTTCCCGACTTTTTTCGTGGTGAGGCAAAAAATGAAAAGGCACCTCAAATCTCTCAACAAGCTGACGCAAGGTGTCGTGATTGCTTATTACCGCAACGATTTTGCCGGGCAGTTCACCAACAGCATCAAGCAAAAGCAACTCGCCTAAACAGTGTGGCTCACGAGTCGCACAAATGACAATGGGCCTTGGCTCACGTGACACAATACGGACACTTGCTGTGGCGGGCAACACACCAGCAAGTGCAGTTTGAAGGTCGTGCATGTCCTGCGGCGAGCAACATGTCTCGGACGACACCTCTGCACGAAAAAAAAAGTGAGAAGCCTCACCATCAACAAATTCTTGATTCTTTTCAATATTCCATTGGTGAGCGGCTAGGACGCCGGTGATCCTATGAATAAGCCCGACCTCATCGGGACAGTCAACAAGAACAACTTCCTCGACAGATAACGATGTCTCACGAGTTGTTCGCGTTGATCCAATTTTTGAATGCATTTCACCCTCGAATCTGGTTGGCACCCCAATTTCGAACTATATGATTTCGCCCTGCCAATGCGCAAACATTGCCGGCAGAAGCAAAGAATATAAAGAAGGCATATGATGACAGACTGAGTATCGCCGCCTCAACGCCCAACGTGAATTGGTTCTATTGCCCGTTCGTCTTGGGAAACAGGTGCTAGAGCCTACAAAGCGTGGGGAAAACTCAATTTCGAGAACCACATTTGTGCTTTTCCAGTCTTTTCACTTCTGGAATGTATTGGGAAATACCCCGATAAACACAATTTCGTCTTGTAAACCAACCGTTGGAATTCATTCTTTGGATTGCGATTCCTGTCGTTGCCGTGCCATCATCCATCTTGCACGTCGCCAGTGAATCCGTAGACTTGTTCGGTTCGCGGTCCAAAAGGCCCGCTAGCGTAGCTCAATTGGCAGAGCGGCTGATTTGTAATCAGCAGGTTGCGGGTTCAAGTCCCGCCGCTAGCTCACGACGCAGCCGGATGGAAACTGTTCGACGTACGTCCGTTTGTGGACTCGTTCGTCGTTCGGATGCCGACACTGGACGGAGGCTTTGCCTGCCGACCGAACAGGCCACACATTGGGCGAGGTCGATACAACATTTTGGTAAGAATAAAATGGTGCTTTAAAGGAGAAAAACAGGTAGGCCAGCCACGTAAGGAACCTCCTGGAATCGGCAAAAAGAAGCATTTACAACCACATTTTGCGAAGGGGAGTTTCCCGAGCGGTCAAAGGGGTCAGACTGTAAATCTGATGGCAGTGCCTTCACAGGTTCGAATCCTGTACTCCCCACTACATAAAATGGATGCCCACTCAACAGAAATTCAATAAAACACCAGTGAAATGAAGTGCTGTAGTGAAACATCCGATAGAGAAATGAAAAACAGCGGGTGTAGCTCAATGGTAGAGCAATAGCCTTCCAAGCTAAAGACGAGGGTTCGACTCCCTTCACCCGCTCTTTTTGCTGATCCGATTCGAGAAAATATGATAATTCCATGAAATATTAGGTTTTACTTCTATCCAGATGTGACAAAACGTTTAAAACTAATGGAGATATCTCGGTACATAATCGATGCCCAGACAGCAATTAGGCTGCTGTAGCTCAGTTGGTAGAGCGCGTCCTTGGTAAGGACGAGGTCATGGGTTCAAATCCCATCAGCAGCTCTGCCGTAATGGGCTCTTAAAATTTGTAAAGAGAATGTCCCGTTTTTGAGAATTTAACGATACAATCTGATGCGGTTCGTAGTCGTAACAGAATAATTTTGAAGTTTTTACAACAAGCAGGTCAAGAAAACCTGCTCCCCCTTCAATGAGGAAAGGCCGAGGAAAAGAGCATGGCTAAGGATACTTTTGAGCGAACAAAACCCCACGTGAACGTCGGCACGATCGGGCACATTGACCATGGGAAAACGACGCTCACCGGTGCCCTTGTCGCCGTGCAGGCGGCGAAGAATCTGGCTGAGGCCAAGAGCTACGCAGACATTGCAAAGGGTGGAACCGTTCGGGACGAAACCAAAACGGTGACCATTGCTGTTAGTCACGTCGAATACCAAACTGAGAAGCGTCACTATGCTCACATTGACTGCCCAGGGCATGCTGACTTTGTCAAGAATATGATTACTGGCGCTGCTCAGATGGACGGTGCCATTCTTGTTGTAAGTGCCGCTGACGGTCCTATGCCTCAGACGCGTGAACATATTCTGTTGGCACGTCAGGTAGGTGTTCCAGCATTAGTCGTCTTCCTGAACAAGGTCGACTTGGTTGATGATCCAGAATTGCTCGATCTCGTCGAGATGGAAATCCGGGAACTACTCACCAAGTACGGGTTCCCTGGCGATGATATCCCAATTATCCGAGGCGCCAGTAAGCCTGCCTATGACAGTCCTTCTGATCCTGAGGCAAACAAGTGCATCGCAGACCTCCTTGATGCTGTTGACTCCTATATTCCAGAGCCAGAACGAGAACTCGACAAGCCCTTTCTTATGGCAATCGAAGATGTCTTTTCAATTGAAGGTCGAGGCACTGTCGCGACCGGTAGAATTGAACGAGGCGTGGTAAACGTCGGTGATGAAGTTGAAATCGTTGGCTTAAAGGAAAAGGCTGACAAGACAACCGTCACCGGTGTCGAAATGTTCAAGAAAGTTCTCGACAGTGGTCAAGCTGGTGACAACGTTGGTTGCCTTCTTCGTGGAATTAATCGTGAAGCAATTGAACGAGGCCAAGTGCTCGCCAAACCTGGAACAATTAAGCCGCACAAAAAGTTTGAGTGCGAGGTTTACGTTCTTTCAAAAGAAGAAGGTGGTCGTCACACCCCATTTTTTGCAGGTTACCGTCCACAGTTCTACTTCAGAACAACTGATGTGACTGGTGCAACACAACTGATGGGTGGAGTCGAAATGGTTTCCCCTGGCGACAACGTCAAAATGGAAGTTGAGTTGATGGTACCAATTGCAATTGATGATGGCGTTCGCTTCGCGATTCGTGAAGGCGGCCGAACCGTCGGATCGGGGGTTGTCACGAAGATTCTTGACTGAATTTCTTGACTCTTGATTTGTTCGGTGGCCAGAACTGTTGGCATCGTCAGAAAAGTTACTTGTGCGGGGTTCGGGCAACCGGACCCCGTACTTCCACAGGGGCGTAGCTCAATTGGCAGAGCGCTGGTCTCCAAAACCAGAGGTTGCGAGTTCGATTCCCGCCGCCCCTGCTTATTGTCTGGAGTATTTACACGAGATCGCCACGATGCTTGGAAAAGCCAAAACTCTGGGGACTTATGAGAACCGGCTGTATTCGGACGGGCAGTATTGGTAGAAGATTTAGGATCATTTGAAACCGTAAACCTTTGTCTCTAGGTAGATTGAACCGACATGGCAGGAACACAACAACCAGCCGCAACCTTCGTGGGAAGCCTCCTTAGTTTTTCGCTCTATAAGCGTCAGCAGGGTCGAGTCGCTCGCCAAGTCACGTTTGCTGCAGTCGCAATCGCCATAGCAATTGGTGTTTGGAGGCTTGCCCAACTGCTACCTCTTTGGCTGGGCGGTGATGCCACAAGCTCACTGAGTAGCGATGAGCTGGGAATCATGCGATTTCTTGTTCCTGGCATTTTACTCGCCGTTGGCATTTGGGTGAGTTTTCGAATGGTCAATACACCGAGCATTGCAGATTTCCTTATCGCTGTTGAAACAGAAATGACCAAGGTTTCTTGGCCAACGCGGGATGAGGTCATCCGCAGCTCGATCGTGATTATTTTCCTGATCTTTACACTCGCTGGAATTTTAGCCGTGTACGATCTTTTCTGGTGGTTCGTCCTTCGCGCCCTCCAAGGCTAGGAATCAACTGAACAAGATTCGAACATCCTCAAGACCACTTCATGGATAGCAATGCAAGAAAACGAGAACCTTTCAGAAACTGAGCCCACAGCAACCGATGAAACAGCTGGTGGTGGTCCCGAATCAACTGCTCCAGAACAGCATGAAACTGCTGATCTACACCGCAGCAAAGAAGACGATTCCCACGACGAAACGGCTTCACTCGAATCAACCGAGCTTGTCGAAGAAGATGAAGACGATGGTCCCGTCGAACTGGATGATCCGTTTTCTGGTAGTGAAAATGCAAAGCCTGTCATGCTTGATGGTGAAGAAGATGAGGCCGAAGAAGCAACACCCGCAGAAGGGGATATGGATTGGTACATCCTTAAAGTTCAGAGCAATCGAGAAGACTCAATTCGAGAAACGCTTCAGCGACGCATTTCAATGCAGGGCATGGATCCGTGGTTTGGTGAAGTCGTGGTCCCGAAGGAACAAGTCACTGAATTTAAGAGTGGGAAAAAACGGGTTGTCTTGCGAAAACTCTATCCTGGATACATTCTTGTAAATATGATTTTGAATGATGAAACCTGGTTTCTTGTACGTGAAACAGGTGGAATTGGTGATTTCACGGGTTCTGGCGGGAAGCCAAGCCCAATGTTGCCTCAGGACGTCAAAAAACTACTCAACAAGGGTGAGGAAAAGGCCGAAGAGACACCAAAACTGAAGATCAACTTTAAGAAAGGTGATCGCGTCAAAATCAACGAAGGTACCTTCGAAAACTTTGAGGGCGAAGTTGAGCAGATTGACGAAGCAAACGGTCGCGTTACCGTTATGTTAAGCATTTTTGGTCGCTCGACACCGGTTGATATTGAGTACTGGCAGATTGAAACGGTGTAGTCTCGGAACACGTCTTGTAACCCCAATGCTCGACCTCTTCATGCGGCGAGTGGGGACTAAGTCACCGTCGAGGCAGGGACAATTCGCTGCTAACCAAGACCAGTAAAACACTTCTGTGTCCGCTTTTGAGCGAAAACCGCTATAGGGGCTTTGACAGGAAGAAATTTACCGGCATGATGGATGATTCTCGTTGTGACGGAAACTTATGAGGATTTGGGCTGATGGCAAAACAGGTAACAGGTCAAGCAAAATTTCAAGTGCCAGGTGGTCAGGCGACCCCTGCACCTCCGGTAGGCACTTCACTCGGTCGATTCGGTATTAATTTGGGCCAGTTTGTCCAACAATTTAACGACAAGACCAAAGAAGCTGGCGGCATGCCTATTCCTGTGGTCGTTACCGTCTACAACGATCGATCATTTGATTTTGTCACAAAAAGCCCGCCTGCAGCTGCTTTGTTGAAAAAGGCTGCTGGTCTTGCCAAGGGATCTGGCGTTCCAAACAAGGATAAAGTTGGGAAAGTGTCGGTAAATCAGATAGACGAGATTGTCAAAATGAAGTCTGCTGACCTGAATGCACGTGATGACGAACATGCCCGCCGGATGATTGCCGGAACAGCTCGTAGCATGGGGATTACCGTCGAAGGTTGAATACCTGAAAAAACCTGCAATAATCTGAGGTTTCGAAGGTGAAAAACTCCGCTGTCATGGCACAGTGCCATTTCTGTTCATGTTGAACAGAAATGCAGCACCATGCACGAGTGACGAACAACTCCGGCTTGGGGCTTCTTCTTAAAGCAAAATTTAAACTCACAACGTCTCAGTACAGAGGAACTCAAAAGTGCGACTCACCAAACGCATGAAATCAGCTCTTGCCGCTAAACCGGTTAATGAAGCACCACTTCCACTCTCAGAAGCCGTCGAAACACTCAAGAAGTTTCCACCGACAAAATTTGATCAAACAGTTGAAATTCACATTCGTCTGGGCATCGATCCCAAGCAAGCTGATCAGATAGTGCGAGGATCGATTGTCCTTCCGCATGGCATTGGCAAATCAAAACGTGTTGTCGTTTTTGCCAAAGGAAATCTTGCTGACGATGCAACCGCCGCTGGAGCGGAGGAAGTTGGTGGCGATGACCTCGCAAAAAAAATCAAAGGTGGCTGGACAGATTTTGATGTGTGCATTGCAGCACCAGATATGATGGGCCTTGTTGGCCCTCTCGGAAAAGTTCTAGGCCCACGAGGATTGATGCCAAGTCCACGTGCTGGAACTGTCACGGCTGATATTTCCAAAACTGTCAAAGAATATAAAGCTGGCAAAGTTGAATTTCGAAATGATCCGACTGGCATCATTCACGCCGCGGTTGGAAAAGCAAGTTTTGAAAATGATAAACTTGTTGACAACATTCATGCATTTCTTGAACAGATCCGAAGCATGCAGCCGAGTGCAATTCGAGGCCAGTACATAAAAACAGTTGCCATCTCTGCCACCATGTCGCCCGGGGTGATGGTAGCTGCTTAGCCAGTCAATCCAAAAACTGTAGACTTTTACTCAGAAAACAAACAACACAAACACCAAAAGAAAACCATGAGCAAACTTGTCAAACAACTCATGATGGATGATCTCGAATCTCGTCTTCAGGGCGTTGGCGATGTTTTCGTTGTATCTCTTGGTCAACTGGACGCTCAGAAAACGACCAACCTGAGACTCACACTGCGAAAAAAAAATATAAGTCTTCAGCTCATCAAGAACGCACTTGCGAAGCGTGTTCTAGCAGAAACGCCACTTGCACCTGCTCTTGAAAACCTCAGCGGCATGTTAGCTCTTTGCTGGGGCGGCGAAGACGTTGTGGACTTGGCGAAGGAACTCAATCGCCTCGCCGAACTCGATGGTTTTGAGCATATCGAGTGCCGTGGTGGTGCGATGGACGGCTCGAAGCTTGAGCCTGACGATCTGAAAAAGGTCGCAAAATGGCCAACACGGACAGAGCAACTCTCTATTCTGTCGGGCCAAATGCTATCGGCGGGCGCGACATTATCCGGACAACTCTTGGGCGGCGGAAGCTCACTGGCAAGCCAAATCAAGAGCAGAATGGAAGAGTTGGAAAATTCTGGCGACGAGGTCACTGCGGCGTAGAGTAACGAAAAAGGAGTAGGCATCCAGAAATTTCCAAGAAAAATAGTCAAGCCCAAAATTTTGGGACTAGTCACAGGGAAATTTCGTGGTAAGAAAAAAGGCTCGAGATTCAGTTGAAAGAGGTTGTTCCTACGTTCCAACGAATCGAGAGTACGGAATCAGTAATGAAAAGGATTCCCGGCGATAACGTGACGGGAAAAACGAGTTAGAACTACACATTTGAAAGCCTTTACGGCTAATTTCTTGAGTGAAAGGATCGCGATCAATGGCAACGGCTGAAGCAACAGAGTCAACCCGGGAATTTTCGACAGATACGCAGGAACTCGGTGATCGCATCGTTGGCCTCACGTTGAAGGCAGCGAAAGAACTCTCCGATTACCTTGATGAAGTACACGGCATTAAGCCTGCTTCAGGTGGTGCTGTCATGGTAGCTGGTGCTGCTGCCGGTGGAGAGGGTGGTGGTGAAGCTGCCGCTGAAAAAACTGAGTTTGACGTTGTTCTGGAATCATTTGGTGACAACAAGATCAGTGTGATCAAAGTGGTTCGCTCGGCAACCGGACTCGGCCTGAAGGAAGCAAAAGATCTTGTTGAAGGTGCTCCTGGTAAGGTTAAAGAAGGAATTTCGAAAGAAGACGCCGAAAAACTCCAAAAAGAGCTTGAAGAAGCTGGTGCGAAGGTATCTGTTAAGTAGTTTCTTAGCGGTTTTTCCGTTTTCTGCTCAGGCCATTGGCGGCTTGCCTTGGAAACGGTATAGTATTTGCGTGCAATCCTTCTGTTTCGATTCCGCTCACTGCGGTTTTCCTGTGTCCAATATTTTGATCACACCTGATCATTTGTCGGTGTTTGTCCAGCATCGGTCGTTTTGTTTTGATTCACCATCTCAGTGTATTTGCTGAATGGTATTCGAAACCCATTAGTGCCCCCAAAATATCCGTAGCCCAATTCGTCTAGTGTTTTCCCTCTAAGGAGTGATTTGTCAATGGCAACTCGTGCTGTTCGCCGACTCCAGCCCACAGAAATTCGTCACTTTGGTAGCAATCGAAGCCGTCACGAGATGCCCAATTTGACGGAAATTCAGACTCGATTTTTTGAGTCTTTCCTGCAATACGATATTCCTCCAAGTAAAAGAAAAGATCAGGGTATTGAAGGCGTCCTTCGAGAAATATTCCCAATCGAAAGCTACGACAAAAGCGTTCGCCTGGAGTATGTCCGGTATGATCTTGGAAAGCCTCGGTACGATCCGGATGAGTGCCGGCAACTTCGTCTGACCTATGGTCGCCCACTTCGCGTCTGGCTTCGCCTGACTCGAGAACAGCCAATCGAAGAGGAGGTCTACCTCGGTGATGTCCCGATCATGATGGGTGGCGGAGAGTTTATTATCAATGGTGCTGAACGAGTTGTTGTCAGCCAACTTCATCGTTCGCCCGGCATAGACTTTGTTGCTGATACTGAGTCAACAGATCGCAAAACATACAACTGCCGAATTATCCCGGAACGAGGCAGCTGGATCGAACTCAACGTGTCGAAAAAAGACACTCTACAGGTTCGAATTGATCAAAGTGGAAAATTTTCGGCGCTGACTCTGCTCCGAGCAATGGATCCTAAACTGAGTAGTGACACCGACATCTTAAAATTGTTCAACAAAACAAAAGTTGAAAAAGTTGCGGGAAGTCGCAGTGTCTCAAAGCTTGAAGGAAAGACTGCTGCGGACGACATCGTGTACCCGAAGAGTAGTGACCGTGCTGGTGAGATTATTGTGGAGGCTGGCTGCACGATTACTCGGGATCAGTCTGAACTAATCTGCTCCTCTGGCCTCAAAGCTGTTGAGTTAATGCCTTCCAACAAAATGCCGCTTATCGAAAATAGCCTTCGAGAAGATGCGGATGAGGCAAAGAAAAGGACGTCAGTTGCTCCCAGCCATCAAGACGCTCTTATCCGTATTTATCAACGACTTCGACCGGGGAATCCGGCAGCGCTGGAGAAGGCAACTACACTTTTTGATGAAAAGTTCCGTGATACGAATCGCTATCGTTTGGGTCGAGTTGGTAGATTTCGAATCAACAGAAAGCTTGGCCTTTCTGTTCCTGAAACTGAGATGACCCTTCGTGCCGATGACTTAATTGCTGCAATTCGCTACATGCTGGAATTGATGAACAGCGAGAACGAAACAGTCGAAGTTGATGACATTGATCACCTGGGAAATCGACGGTTGCGAACAATTGATGAACTGGCCAGTGACGAACTCCGCAAGGGCTTTCTCAAACTTCGAAGAACCGTTCAGGAACGAATGAGTCTCAAGGATATTTCTGAGATGACTCCACGTTCACTCATTAACCCGAAAAGTATTTCTGCGGCCATCGAGTACTTCTTCGGTCGAGGTGAACTTTCACAGGTTGTTGATCAGACGAACCCTCTTTCAATGCTTACGCATGAACGACGTCTTTCCGCTCTTGGCCCTGGTGGCCTCAATAGAAAGCGGGCGGGGTTTGAGGTTCGAGACGTTCACATTTCCCACTACGGACGCATCTGTCCGATTGAGACTCCCGAAGGCACCAATATTGGGCTCATTTCAAGTCTTGCGATTTACTCTGGTGTCGACTCGTATGGATTTCTCGTCACACCGTACCGCAAAGTTTCAAAGAGCAAACTGCTCGATGATGTTGTGTGGTTACGGGCCGATGAGGAACACGAAGCCTATCTGGCGCCTGCCGATGCACCTGTTGTTGATGGCAAAGTCCACGGAGAGACTATCGTCGCTCGATACCGAGGGGACTTCGTACTCGTTCCAGCTGAAAAAGTTCAATATATTGATGTCGCACCGAGCCAAATGGTTGGCGTGTCAGCCGGGCTCATTCCGTTCCTGGAGCATGACGATGCAAATCGTGCGTTAATGGGATCAAATATGCAGCGGCAGGCAGTCCCACTGCTTGTGACCGAGCCACCGATCGTGGCAACAGGTATGGAGCGAGATGTCGCAGCCAACTCTGGCTTGCTTATTCGGGCCGACCGTAAGGGAACGATCACATATGTTGATGCAGACTCGATTGAAATAAACGAAACCGACGTTTACAAATTACGAAAATATGTCGGACTGAATGAAAGAACCTGCCAAAATCAAAAGCCGATCGTTCAACTTGGCCAAAAGGTTGAGAAGAATGAAGTCATTGCTGATGGTGCTGCCACGTTTAAAGGCGAACTGGCCCTGGGTCGCAATGTCCTCGTTGGCTTCATGTCGTGGGATGGTTTCAACTTCGAAGATGCCATCATTATCAGTGAGGAGCTTGTTGAAGGCGATGTGTATACATCGATTCATATCGAAGAATACGACATTGAAATTCGTGACACAAAACTCGGCCGAGAAGAGTTTACTCGTGACATCCCCAATGTTGGTGAGCGAGCACTGCATAATTTGGATGATGGCGGCATTGTACGTATAGGCACCTACGTTCGTCCGGGAGATATTCTTGTTGGAAAAGTTTCTCCGAAAAGCAAGACAGAACTCACTCCGGAAGAAAAACTTCTTCACGCAATTTTCGGGCGAGCTGGCGAAGATGTAAAAAATGACTCGCTTGAGGTTCCGTCTGGGGTAGAGGGCATCGTTATCGCCACGGAAAAATTTGCTCGACAGATGAGTCTGTCAGAAGAAGAGCGCCGTGATTTTCAGAAGCAGATCAAAGAGGCTGAAAGCGAAGGTAATCTTATGGTTGCTGAAGCATTCGGCTCACTTGTTGCTGAAATTGAGAAGGTTTTGCAGAAGCCCCTTGCTGCTGCCGATGGCAGCCCTTTAGTTCGAAATCAAGATCATAAGATTGTTGCGGAACGGGCGGCTGAGTTCTCTCTGGAAGCTCTCGATATTCGCTCTCCACAAAGAAAAGCTGATATAGAAAGACTCTATAAAACCTTGTGGCCTTCTGTAGAGGAAGCACTCGATACAAAAGAACGTCGCCTGAACAGCATGAAACGCGGCGATGAACTACGGCCTGGTGTCCTTCAGATGGTCAAAGTTTATGTCGCTGCGAAGCGAGTTATCTCTGTTGGTGACAAGATGGCTGGACGACATGGAAACAAGGGTGTCATTGCCAAGATCTTACCGAAGGAAGACATGCCGTTTCTTGCCGATGGCACGCCTGTCCAGATCATGCTGAACCCTCTTGGGGTTCCGAGTCGAATGAATGTTGGCCAAATCCTTGAAACGCACCTTGGTTGGGCGGGGAAATTGCTTGGATTCCAAGCCATCACTCCTGTCTTTGATGGTGCGAGTGAAGAGGAGATTAACGACGTTCTGAATGATGCTGGCCTTCCGAAGCATGGAAAAGCCAAGTTGTTTGATGGACGCACAGGTGAACCACTCGAGCAGGAAACGACCGTGGGATACATCTACATGCTGAAGTTACATCATCTTGTTGATGATAAGGTTCACGCTCGATCAACAGGCCCATACTCGCTCATTACTCAGCAGCCACTTGGTGGCAAAGCACGGTTTGGTGGACAGAGGTTTGGTGAGATGGAGGTCTGGGCGCTAGAAGCGTATGGTGCCGCCTACATCTTGCAAGAACTCCTCACTGTCAAAAGTGATGATGTTGAGGGAAGAACCAAAATCTATGAAAGTATGGTCAAAGGTGAAAACACCCTTGAAGCCGGAACCCCGGCCAGCTTCGACGTTCTCACGAATGAGATTCGTGGGCTCGCCCTGAATATGCAATTAGAGAAACGTCGTATCTGATATCAAACGGTGAATAGCAGGCATTGAGAAATGCTTTTTGTTCGCATATTACTATCCCGTAAAAAAGTTTTTAACACCACTAGTTGACTATCCCCTGGAGAACTCTCCGTGAGCATCGGCGAAGCAACCTACGATCGCGTCAATGACTACTCAGCCGTAAAAATCAGTCTGGCCAGACCGCACGACATCCGTAGCTGGTCGTTCGGTGAAGTGAAGAAACCTGAGACGATTAATTACCGTACATACCGTCCCGAAAAGGATGGGCTCATGTGCGAAAAAATATTTGGCCCTGAGAAGGACTGGGAATGCTCCTGTGGAAAATACCGGGGCATGAAATACAAGGGCATGATCTGTGACAGGTGCGGAGTGAAAGTGACCCATAGTCGCGTTCGCCGCAAGCGAATGGGGCATATTGAACTCGCTGCACCCATTGTTCATATCTGGTTTTTTAAGGCCATGCCCAGCCGCTTGGGTGCCTTGCTTGACATGAAGACCACTAGTCTTGAAAAGGTGATCTACTTCCAAGATTACGTTGTCCTTGACCCCAAGGATACGCCCTTCAAAAAACAACAGTTACTCTCTGAGGAAGAGTGCCGTGCTGCTCGTGATGAGTATGGCGAGACAGCTTTTGAGGCAGAAATGGGCGCCGAAGCAGTTCGAAAACTGCTTCTCGGCCTTGACCTTGTTGAACTCTCAAAAGAGCTCCGCATAGAACTCGAACAAACAGGTTCAAAGCAGAAAGCCAAAGACCTCGTTAATCGATTAAAAATTGTTGAAGCGATTCGTGATAGTGAAAACAAACCGGAATGGCTGGTTCTTGATGTCATCCCTGTTATCCCCCCGGATCTTCGTCCACTTGTCATGCTTGACAGTGGGAATTTTGCCACGAGCGATCTCAACGACCTCTATCGTCGAATAATCAACCGAAATAATCGATTGAAGAAACTTGTTGACCTCAATGCTCCTGAGGTCATTATCCGCAATGAAAAACGAATGCTTCAGCAATCTGTTGATGCATTGTTTGACAACAACCGTTGCAAGCGACCCGTTCTTGCTTCAAGTAATCGCCCTCTGAAAAGTCTTACGGACATGATCAAGGGAAAGCAGGGGCGTTTTCGTGAAAATCTACTTGGCAAGCGAGTAGATTATTCCGCTCGAAGTGTGATTGTCGTTGGCCCTCGGCTTCGCCTTCATCAGTGCGGGCTTCCGAAGAAGATTGCTCTCGAGTTGTATCAGCCATTCATAATAAGGCGCCTCAAAGATCTCGGGCATGCTGACACAATTAAAAGTGCCAAGAAAATGCTCGAACGCAAGGACGCCGAAGTTTGGGATATCCTCGAAGAGGTCATTCATAACCATCCTGTTCTTCTCAATCGTGCTCCGACTCTTCATAGAATGGGAATTCAGGCTTTTGAGCCTGTTCTTGTCGAGGGAAACGCCATCAAACTACATCCGCTTGTCTGCAAGGGATTCAATGCTGACTTTGATGGTGACCAGATGGCAGTCCATCTTCCACTCTCTATAGAAGCTCAGGTGGAAGCACATACTCTGATGCTGGCAACAAATAATATCTTTAGTCCTTCCAATGGTGCACCAATTATCTCGCCGTCACAGGACGTGGTAATGGGATGTTACTACCTGACAATGTCGATGGCCGGCCGTCGCGGCGAGGGTATGGTCTTCCGAAGCTTTGCGGAAGTTGAGATGGCTCACTCTCTGGGCAAGGTCGACACCCATGCAATTATCAAGGTGAAGTTGTCAGAAGGCCGCTGTGAAATTGATGAGAAGGGTGCTGTTGGTGAACCTGGAGCGATTACGGAGACGACCGCAGGCCGTGTCCTTTTCAACTCGATACTGCCAGAAAGCATGCTCTTCTACAACCTACCAATGCGTTCAAGTGAATTAGCAAAGGTTATCTCCGACTGCTATCAGTTACTTGGCAGACGTCAAACGATTGATCTTTTAGACAATATGAATCGTGTTGGCTTTAGCTGGAGCACGAATAGTGGCCTTTCATTCGCAACAGATGATCTCATCACGCCTGAAAACAAACCTGAAATTCTTCATAAGGCTGATAAAGAAGTAAGCAAAATTCGTAAGCTCTATTCACGTGGTGTTATCACTGATGGTGAGCGTTACAACCAGGTTCTTGATACCTGGACTCACGTCCGTGAGCAGATTACGAAAGAAATGATGGATGATCTCAAGCAGGATACCGGCTCTAGTAACCGATATGCTGGCTATGTTAATCCGATCTATCTCATGGCGCATTCTGGTGCTCGAGGTGGCGTCGAACAGATTCGTCAACTTGCTGGCATGCGAGGACTTATGGCGAAACCTTCAGGTAAAATCATCGAGACGCCTATTAAAGCGAACTTCCGAGAAGGTCTAACTGTTCTCGAATACTTCAGTTCCACTCACGGGGCTCGTAAAGGACTCGCTGATACCGCTTTAAAAACTGCTGATTCAGGGTATCTCACGCGAAAACTAGCCGATGTTGCGCAGAACGTTGTCGTCACGATGCATGATTGTGGCACTACCCAGGGTATTGAGAAAACTGTTATCTATCGTGGCGAAAAAGTGGAAGTTAACCTTGCCGATAGTATTCGCGGTCGAGTCAGTCGCACGAACATCACAAACCCTATTTCGGATGAAGTAGTTGTCGAAGAAGATGAACTCATAACTCCAAAGTCTGCACGTCAGATCGAAGCCCTTGGTCTCGAGAAAATTCAAGTCCGTAGCCCACTTACGTGTGAGGCTCCTCTAGGGGTTTGCCGCCTTTGCTATGGCATGGATTTATCCACTGGATCAATGGTTGAAGAAGGCATGGCTGTTGGCATCATAGGCGCACAGAGTATCGGTGAGCCAGGTACACAACTGACGATGAGAACATTCCACATTGGTGGAGTTGGTCAGCGTGATATTGAAGAAAATGAATATAAATCAAAGCATGTAGGAACAGCAAAATTCACTCGTCTGCGAACAGTTAAAAATGAGGAGGGTGAGCAAGTTGTACTCGCCCGAAATGGTGAGATTGCCATACTGAATGAAAAAGGTCGGGAGATCGATAAATTTGATATTCCAGCCGGTGCAATTCTTAAGGTTACCGAAAACGACAAGGTCAAGCAGGGCACTGTGCTTGTTCAGTGGGATCCCCACTCGATTCCTATTCTCTCTGAAGTCGCTGGTAAGGTTCGATATGAAGATGTTGTTGACGGTGAAACTCTAAGAGTTGAAAAAGATCCTAGTGGACACATCCGTCGAATGATTATGGAACACAAAGGTGTGTATCATCCCCAGGTTGTTCTCGAAGATGAATCAGGAAAAATCCTTGACTTCTACTATCTTCCTGAAAAAGCCTACATCGAGGTGTCGCCGGGTGAGAGTGTCAAAGCCGGGCATATCTTGGCTAAAACGCCTCGCGAAGCCAGTAAAACTCAAGACATCACCGGTGGACTTCCTCGAGTCACAGAGATTTTTGAAGCCAGAAAACCAAAAGACCCAGCCATCATGGCTGAAATCGATGGCAAAGTCGAAGTAAGTGGTGAAAAACGACGTGGTAAAAGAACGATCATTGTTCGGAATGAATCTGGCGTAGAGCGAGAGCATTTAATTACCCATGGAAAGCATATGCGGGTCCATGCTGGAGATATCGTTCGAGCAGGTGAGGCGCTTGTTGATGGGCCTTTAGTGCCTCATGACATCCTTCGAATTTCTGGTGAAGAAGAAGTCCAGAGATACCTTGTTCGTGAAATTCAAAATGTCTACCGCAGCCAACGAGTAGAAATTGATGACAAGCATATTGAAATAATTGTTTCACAGATGCTTCGGAAGGTAAAAATTGACACCGTTGGAGACACGAAACTATTGCCAGGCAGCATGCTCGATAAACACGAGTTTCGGCAGGCGAATGATCGGATCGCTGAGTGCGTGCGAATTACCGACAAAGGTGACAGCGAATTTGAAGTTGGTGCGATAGTTCCAAAAGATGCACTCGCTCAAAACAATGAATCGATTGAAACTCTCGGTGGTACTCCTGCAAAGGGGACCAAGCCAAAATCTGCTACAGCCAGCACCCAGTTACTTGGTATTACCAAAGCAAGTGTTCAAAGTACTAGCTTTATCTCAGCCGCTAGCTTCCAAGAAACAACCAAGGTTCTGACCGAAGCTGCGCTCGCTGGACGGGTCGATAATCTAGTCGGTCTTAAGGAAAACGTCATCCTAGGTCACTTAATTCCCGCAGGGACGGGCTTCAATACGTTCCAAACTTCAGAAGTACGGGTTCGCCCCGAGGCTCTTGAAGCCTTGAGAATCGATCGTGAAGATCTTTTAGCGCGTGACTTCCCACTTTTAGAAGCAGCCGAGCAAACTGAAGAGGAACTTGCCGCAGGTTCTGAAGGTCTTACAAGTAGTGGAAGCACGACTATCGGGGGTCTTCCGGAAAGTCCTAGTAAGACCGACAGCCCAGGTGAGGGTCTCTAAATAGTTTTAGAGAACTTCACCAGTTTTCCAAAGCAAATGATTTAATCATTCAAGTAAGGGAGTCATGGGGGCCCTACGGTGATTAACGAACAGATCGAAGAGCATCGGACAGGCTCGCCAATCAACTGTGTTGAAGGCAAATTGCCTCCACGGGACGGACCGGGCTACGATCAGGAAGCGGACCTCCCTTCGTCTCGTAAGCAACTTCCTCTCTACACGGATCATCTCGCATCTGATGTTGTAACAACAACATTACAAACCCTCCTTAACACTATGTGGAAAGCATGTTCGGCAGCGAGTGAACCCGCAGCTCATCCCGAAATAGTTCGTCGTCTCCGAGTCACATCACGACGAACTCTCGTTGCCTTGTCCGTCTTTTCGCCCCTACTACCGAAAGCAGTTGTTTCTTCTTTCAAACAACAGCTTCGTAATGTAAGGCGGGCTGCAGGTGCGACACGAGACTATGATGTGCTGTCTGATAGATTACATCAACATATTCCCCCGGCAAGCGACCTACACATAGTACATGATTTATTCGTAGACCAGATTTTGCAATTGGTAGTAGAGCAACAGAGTAAAAACCGCAAATCTATTCATGCCATGCACTCAGAACTCTTATCTTGGAACTGGCCATTACGTGTCGCCGCAATCAAGAACCAAGTGCAACCAAAAAAAATTGTCTACCTCAAATTTGTGCGCGATCAAATGAAGAAATCGCGTACAAAGTTCACAAAAGTTGCCAACTCAACTAAAAAAAATCCGGCGCAACTTCATCGGCTGAGAATTGCAGGGAAAAAACTTCGTTATGCTCTTGAGCTCATGCCGGAAGAACACATGAATCATTCACTTCAGAAGTGCCAAGCAGGTCTCCAGAAAATACAAAAAAAGCTTGGCAACTTTACCGACCATACGGCTGCTTCAGAGATTTTGAAGCAATTTTCTAAAGAACCCTTAGCTGACGACATGTTATTTGTGATTCACAAGATGCAACGGGAGGAGCACGAACTTGCAACTCTTTCATGCAGGCAGTTCTTTGGATGGTGGACTGGAAAACGCCGACGATCAATGTACAAAAGATTAGAAAAGGGTCTTGATAATGACTAATCGAAACACTCAAAATCAAAAACAAGGCGGACCAAGTCCGAAGCTTCTGCACCGGCTCATAAACTCAACTGGTGTTCAAATTGGCATTGGCATTTGTGCAGCACTCCTTCTCTGGACCTGTTGCCGACTGGTAATACCCATGAAAAACACATCGCCACCAGCACCGACCCCCACTCCCATTGCTTCAGAACAAAAGACACCCCAGGCAAAGATTACTCCAGTCGGCTTTGAGACAACAAAACTGGCGAGTAACGCATCTCCAGGCAACACCCCAGAAGGAATGGCTTGGATTCCTGGCGGAACTTTTTCAATGGGATGTCTAGATCCTCGAGGAATACCGTACGGGGGAGACAAACCGATGACAGATGCTCGGCCTATTCATTCAGTAACCGTAGGTGGATTCTGGATCGATA
>WLWG01000504.1_pt1 | contig 39926 bp, 46 predicted proteins | sample 6712871 | NCBI WGS metagenome assembly WLWG01 (sample SAMN12718693, study PRJNA515312) | sponge metagenome | isolation source: marine sponge | host: Mycale hentscheli | place: New Zealand: South Island, Marlborough, Capsize Point | collected 2003-05-01
TCAACTGATTTAAATTTTTCTAATACAACCTCTAAAGAACTATCCCTTTTATTACGAATATCTTTTTGTCTAACATCACCCATAATAACCATTTTTGAATTTGAACCTATCCTAGTCATTAATGTTCGGATATTATCAATAGAAATATTTTGAGCCTCATCAATTAAAATAATAGAATTATCAATACTTCTTCCTCTAGCAAATGCTATTGGTAAAATCTCAATAACACCCAATTCTACTAATTTTTCTAATCTAGTTCTACCAATTATTTTTCTTATATTGTCAGTAAATGATTCCATAATAGGCGCCATTTTTTCTTTCAAATTTCCAGGTAAATGTCCTATCTCTTCATTTTTTAACGCAGTAATTGATTTAACTAATACTAACCTTTTAAATTTAGATCTACTTTTAATCAATTTTAATGCCTCTGCACAAGATAAAAAGGTTTTGCCACTACCAGCAAAACCACTACATATTGTTATCTCATTTTGTTTTATTGAGTTTACTAATTTTTTTTGATTGGGGGATTTACATTTTACATTTATTGAAATTGTTTGGAAAAGTTTTTCTTCTTCTATATTATTTCTATTCAGAAACTCTTCCATTTCTTTTACCTCTAATTCAGAAACTTCTTTTTTTCTTCTTCTTGACATATAAATTATTTGTTATATATAATTATACTAACACTTTGTTTTTTTGTGAATAGTATTCTAACCAATATTCTACCATTTCATCTAACATAGTTTCAAAGGTATATTTTGGTTTCCAATTTAAACCATTTCTTAGTTTAGTTGAATCACCTTTTAAGTCGTGTAATTCTTCGGGCCTAAAATGTTTTTCATCCACAACAACATAATCTCTAAAATCTAAACCTAATGAAGAAAATGTATATTCACATAAATCTTTTACGGAATGTGATATACCTGTTGCGCAAACATAATCATCTGGGTTGTCGGTTTGTAACATCATCCACATTGCCTCAACATAATCTTTTGCGTGTCCCCAATCTCTTGTTGCGTCTAAATTACCTAAATGTAATTTTTCTTGTAGTAATAGTTTAATTCTAACTACCGCCTTAACAACCTTATTGGTAACAAAGTTAGTTCCTCTTCTGGGTGATTCGTGATTAAAAAGAATACCATTCCATATTTTCATACCATAAGAGTTTCTATAATTTCTACAAATATTGTATGAAAATACTTTTGCACAACCATATGGTGATACTGGATTCATTGGTGTGGTTTCTCTTTGATATCCATCTTCATCAATGTTATTACCAAACATTTCTGATGATGATGCCTGATATATTTTAGAGTTTGGTGATACCATCCTAACTGCCTCTAATAAATTAAGAGTACCTAAACCAGTTGCATTCGCGGTATATATAGGTTGATCAAAACTAACTCTAACATGTGATTGCGCAGCCAAATTATATATTTCGTCAGGTTGTATTTTTTGTAACACCCTAACTAGTGATGCCATATCTGTTAAGTCTGCATATTCTAAATTAATTTTATCCGATGAACGTAAATGTTCTATTCTAGATGATTGTGTTTCAGATACAGAATTTCTTTTCACTGTACCCCATACTTCATAACCTTTTTCTAATAAAAATTCGGCAAGGTATGATCCGTCTTGTCCATTAATACCTGTTATTAAAACTTTTTTCATATTCTTTCTTTAATTGACTCGTATCCATTTTTTTCACAAAAAATTTCTAATTTTTCTATATATTTACCACTTACATTGTCCCATGGAAATTCACCATAGTTTATATTATTGTCATTTTTTCTTGTGTTGTAATTTTTATTCGGCTCCCTTATCTTTTTGTACCCATTAATAGTTAGAAATTCCTCAAATTCTGTAGTATCTTCGATTTTAACTCTAAAATCATAACCGTTTTTTTCATTTATATCATTCCAACCTAAATATGATAACACAACAAAATTAAAAATGTTTTCGTCACTTATACCTAAAATTTCTTTTCTGAAATTTTGATCTTCCAACATAAAATTATGTGCCCAATGATTTTTATTATGTTGTGTAGGTGTGTTAGTAAAATAAATTGATGGTATAGCAGTAAAAGGATCTCTTACATTATTAATTACATAGTCAAATGTCCAATCTTGTCTAACCTTACCTTTTAATCCTTCACTAGCAAATTTAGGGATTTTATTTTTTGAGGTATAAAAACAACAAGAAATGCCATCTTCACCCATTACTTCATGTCCAATATTAACACCATATGATTGTAGTAAATTTGCCATAAATCCAGTACCACATCTAGGGTGTCCTGTTATTAAAAATTTCTTATTCATGCTTAATAATTCTATTACATTTTATTTTATTGTTGACATCCACACATTTAGGATCCCAATCGTATTTAAGTGGTTTCCATTCTGGTAAAACAAACATGTCTCCATGCCAAAATCTAGGTCTTTCATTGTAATAAATATTTTCTGCAGAACTTAAAAACCCAATCCACCAACTAAAACTACCTTCACTCAGTACTAAATTACTAAAATTTTTTGCAAAGTCAATAGTCTCTAATGGTGAATTATTATATAAAGTTAAATTAAACTCATTTATTAATTTAATAATATTTGGGTGGTCTGGGGTGTCAGATGTTATAAAACCACCATTAGTGTTTAATTTTTTTAAAGCGTCTTGATAATATTCAATTGGTAACATTTGTCTTTTACCACCTATATCTCCAATTCTATAAGACGCAAAAACTTGATTTTTTGGTGTTTCTTTAAAGTTTAATTTAAATAGTGACTTTATTTCTGAAGTATATTTTAAAATAAAGTCACTATTTTGATAGTATCCAATAAATCTATAATGTGCTGGTTTTAAATAATCTGATTCTAAAAGAGACATAAAATTAGAATCTTTAACATCAATTATTGGGTAATTATTTTCTATACCTGTTAATGAAGGTATATTAAATTTATTTTCAACAACATCGGATGATATTTTTAAATGAAATTTTTTAGCAAAAATATAAGCAGCTACATATTGGAATAGATTGTTTCCTAATCTACCTGAATAAACTATTGAAACCATTAACCTTTGTTTTTTAAAACAGTGTTTTCACCAGTTTTTATTATTTCATATCCTAATGACACACATTTATTGATTATTGACTTAACCATATTTTGATTTGACAACATATTACTTTCAAATATTATATTATCCGCCAATAATTCTTTTTTTGACCCAACAAATGATAAATAATCTTCCATAATGATGCAATCATGACCTTCAGTATCTATTTTTAATAGACCTATTGATGTTACGTTATATTTTTCAATTATAGTTTTAAAATTAATGACTTTAACATTTTTTTTTGAGATGTCATTAATTGTCAAACCAACTTTATCCCATTTTAATATTTCTGGATGTGGTGACCCTATTGAATTTTGACCTTTTACATAGTAAGGTAAATTAAATTTTTTTATTGTTTCATCATTTAAAAAATAAACATCAACGTCTCCCAAATAATTTGAAACCGCCGCATTAACTTTTATCACGTTTTTTTTATTTGGTAATCTTTCCAAATAATAATCAATCGCTTCAATAGATAAACCTATTTTATTGTCATCACATTTTTGTATTTCCGTATCAAAATCTGATGTACCTATCTCTATAAAATCATACCTCATAATTAATTATATTTAGTTATTATGTAATCTTTATCTTTATTTAGTCTAAAAGGGTGATAAAAATAAACATCATTATTACCTATTGGTAATTTAATCCATCTCTTATTTATATTTGTAAAATATAATGAAACATATGCTTGTTCATTTGTTTTTGTTATAGGGTATTTATAAATAATTTCTAATAATTCATTAAATAATTCATTTGTAATTAAACTAGTATCAAATAACATTAAACCAGTTTGTGGGTAATCTACTTTTAAATTATATTTTTTATTTAAGACATTAAATAAATTATTAGTTTTATCAAACTGTGTACTTAAATCCCACCCATTGTCTGGGTAATTATCAGATTGAGCAATAAATGAATTTTTTTGCCTCAAATCTAAAATAGGTTTAATATCTGAATATATTTTCATTCCACAATCTAAATAAAAAATATAATCCCATTTTTTAAAAAAAGTATTAAAAACATGTAATTTATGCCATTGAAATTTTTTATTTAAATTTCTACCATCGGTTTTAACTGATTCTAATTGTTTATTTATTTCTTGTTTAAAAAAAATATTACTAATATTAAAAATATTTATGTCATTATCTACTATAAATGGGTCTAATTTAATTTCATTTTCATTAATATCATCACCAATTATTAAAACTATGTCATTATTAAATTTACCATTATTTATTAATTCGTTCGCAGTTTTTTTGAAGGAATCCATAAATAATTTATCACAAGTGAATACGCAACAAATTTTATCCATTTTAAATAAATTTTTTTATCGTTAAGTCGTTAATGTTAAATTTTTTTAATAATTTTTCATATATATCAACGTTAAAGTCATTTGGGTTAAATTCTGACCAATCATTTATTACGATTATAGGAAAATCTTTATAAAAGTCAATGTTAGTTGAATTTGTAACAATCGGAATTGTTTTTAAATATAAGGCTTCCCATGTTTTATGACAATCAATACCGTTTCCATTTGGGGAAACAACAAAATAACTTTTTGAGAGTTCTTCTAAATATTCTTTAAATGGTAGTTTATCACCCATAAATAAACCTTTTTTATTTAGTTCAGATATACAATAATTTCTTTCACATTTATTAGTGTTTACATCAAAATTTACATATATTAACCTTTCTTTTTTTATGTTTTTATTTAACACTTCATTAAATATAGTTTCATTACCATGTATCCATTTTTCATTTGCTATACCTATTGGTATTGATTTAAGCTTTGGGTGTATTGTCATAATATTTTGTCCATACCATTTTAATAAATATGGATCATCTAAATATCTTAAATAATTATCATCTACAGGTAAATCTCCGTTGTGGGTATATAGGATATATGATCTTTGTTGTCTTGTTGTAAAAAAACTATGAACGTAATCTATTTTAACAAAAATTTTTAAAATCTCATTTTCTTTAGGCTCACTAAGTATATTAAACCCAAATTCATCTAAAGAATAGTTACATATTTTTTTAAATTTATTACCAGTTATGAAATCCATTTCAATTATTTTATATAAAGCAAACTTGCAAGATTATCAATTTCGTTTTTGTATTCTATATATGGTCTTACTAAATGGGAATCTATGTAGTCTCCATTAATGACAGATTTTGGGTTGTATTTCCATATCGCCCTATCTATTCTATTATGGGCTAACCCACTAAAACCTCTTTTCATTAAAACTATGTTTTCTTTTTTCTCATAATCATTAATCATGTTATACAAGTATCTTTGATCAGTTGTCCATCCAAGACCTAAATTTTTTAGTTTATTAACAAAATCAAACCAAGAATCATCAATTTTTAATACTTCTTTAAAAATTTCAGGTTTAGCTATATTATAACACATTTGATATTCTTTGTTTTTTAAACATTCTGGATTATCAGATGTCATAACATAAAATTTATTTTTATCAAAATTTTCTATATTATCTATAAAATATTTTTTAGATAATGGCATCATGTCAATATCTGATGTTATACAAACACCATCTAATGTAGGTGGTAAATAAAACCTTACAATTTGGGATTGTAACCCATCGTCTATACCATTAATTCTTTTAAACTTTTTTATTAATCCGTATTGATCTTGAATTAACTCTGAGTCTTCGTCACATATTAAACCTAATACTGGAGTTATGTCAAAAACCTCTTTCCAAACTTTTGAGATTATTGGCCAAAAATCATAATAAAGTGGGTTCATGTCGGATCCCATAATTGCATATTTAATTTTCATATTAACTTCTATTTCTGTGGTGATTTAATATTTGTGAGGTTAGTTGTCTACCATTCCCAAATTGTGAAATGTCTGGTATGTTTTTTATGTCATATTTTATACCTAATAAACTTAGAATACTTTGATCATGTCTATGATCAAAAAATTCTTGGTAGTTTGGTAGATCACATTCATTTGGTGAATCTGTTATTATCCTATAATCTTTTGAGTAGATTAACCATTCATTTATAAAGTTAATAACAAAGTCATTCTTTCTCATTAATATATAACTGGCTAACAATTGATTTTTTGACAAATAAGGTTCTTGATCCAACCCCATCAAAACAAAACAGTCTCTTTTTGTCCATTTTTTATTTGGGTGTATGTCTTCCAACTCAAATAATAATAATTTTTCATTTGTCGAGTCCATAATTTCGACTATTTCATCTATGTTTTTAATAAAACTTATTCCAGAATCAGAATACATTAATATATCATTTTCATCAATAGAGTCTAACGCCTTTTTAATTACAAAAGGTTTCCACAACCAGTAACCTGCCCCTCTTTGTTGTGATAAAATTTTTATATTTTTGTTTATAAAGTCCACACCTAAATCTGTATACTTAAAAGAAAAAACCGAATCAAAACCACCAATTGTTAATGCAGAATTTGTGTTTTGTATTTGTGAATTATGATGTGAATTGTTGGAGTAATTAACTAAGTATTTTTTCATATTTTTTTAATTTACAGTATAAAATATTATCTGCAACTAAATAATTTTTTGACATTTCAAAATTGTTTTTAATGTGTTGTTTTTTTGTTTCATATAATTCACAACTCAAATAATTTATTATTGTATCTAACTCATCAATAGTATTAAAAACTAAAATACCCTCTTTATCAAAAAATTTATCAATAGATGGACACCCCCAATATATTGGTATTGTTCCAGTTATAAAACAATCAATTAATTTTTCACTAAAATAATAATCTTCTTGACAATTTTCAATTACGATAGAAAAACGATAATCTTTAAGTGCGGTTATTTTTTTTTCAATTGGGTTTTTATAACCAAATGAATCAATATTTTTGAACTTTTCTAAAACAGAATGTCTAAGTTTATGTCCCATCGTTGACTTTTTTGCTGATAGTATTATTGAAATATCTTTTGTTTTACTATGTATTTTTCTGTCACTACCCTCAATCCAGCAACCGCCATATGGTAATAAAACAAACTTGTCTGATAATTCTAATAATTTTTTGCTAAAGGTAAAAATTAAATCAAACTTATCATAGTTTTTTTTAATATAATCATACGCAAATGGTGTTATTTCTGGTGACTCTAACAACCAAGCATATTTTTTATTGTTTGAGAAGATGTCAGCATTCATTAATGAATGATCTGTTAAAACCAAATGATTTTCATCGTATTTTCTAACCCATTCAAATAGATCTGGTTCGTTATACCAGCTACTTGATTTGGTATGTTGGAACATTTTATCATGTATGTATAGTTTATCTTTTAACATAAAAAGCATCTCCCCAAGTTCCACCGTCCCAAGTGGTTTCAACTCTTTCAAAACCATAACCACCTAAAAACAAGTCTAATTCTTCTATTTTAGCACAACCTTTATATAATTCTGCCCTATTTACTTCTGTCATTATATACTCAATAGAGTTAAGATATTCTGAACCACCTTTAAAAACCTCTAATTCATACCCTTGAACGTCAACATTAATAAAATTATAGTTTTCTCTGTTTTCTATAAAATTATCTAATTTTGTTATTTTAACCGTTTCTCTTCCGTTAAATTGGATATTAGGGTGTTGAACTAAGTGATATTCTGGTTGAAGTACTGAGCTAGATTGTCCTTGATTTATTGTTTCAGTAAACATTTCTACTTCACCCTCAATATTTCCTAATGCAGTATTAATAAGAATTGCAGATTCTCCAACATTCTGTTTAAGTCTGTTGAACGTTTCTCGTATTGGCTCAAAAAACATAACATTTTCTATATTTAACCTTTGATACGTCTCAAATTCTTGACCAACATGTGCGCCAATGTGTAAAACACCTTTTATTTTAAGATTATATTTTTGTTTTAAGTTTTCTAAATTTAATAACATTTTTTTAATTTATATTCTATTTCTTTATGTGGCCCATTAATATTAGAAAAATCTAAACTTTCTAAATTAATGGTTTCACCATTATTATATCTAATATTAAGTTCTTTTTCAGACAAGTAAAATTTTAAACCCCTCCTATTATTATGTGTGTTGTTAACAATATTATTAGGGATACCAACTAAAACTGATTCTTTAAAAAAACACATATTTTTATCAATTCTATTTAATAAATATTGTAGTTTACTTTCTAGTGTGTTTGGATTGGTAAATAAACCTACACTACTTAAACAACTTTTTATAAAATCAGTTTTAAATATATGTCCATCAACAGATAAAGGGTAAGCAAAGTCTACTTTTTGTTCAGTTATATTAACCTTAATAAAATCACCCACAGTTTCATAATTACCTATACTATATGGTAAATTTGCTGGATGAGAATAATTACAATTTAACCCTAGTCTTAATGAAAAACAAGAAATAGGTTTATTGTGATCATTAAAAATATTAAATATTTTTTCTCTACTTATTGGTAACCCCCTATAAAAAACGTTATCATCTACCATAAAAGTTGTATATTCAAAAGAATTATCACTAACTAATTTCATAGTATCATTAAAAAAATTACTCTCTACAACAAAAGATACTTTAGGAAACTTTTCTATTAGTTTATTATAACCACCATAATAATCTTTTTCTGTGTAAGTATATAAAACAAATATTATATCAAATAGATCGTTAGAATTTTTTTCTAAACTTTCTAGTAAAAGATGTAATTGACAAGATCTGTTTTTTGAAAAAATAATTAACTGACTTTTCATTTTAAAACAACCATTTATAATCCGTAACTTTATTTTGTATATCACTATAACTTACCCTCTGTAACGCAATACTAGGATTAAAACCATAACAATTATAATTTTTTTGTATATCTGCGTAATACACATCAATAGGTTTTTTTCTTTTATCTATCACATTTAAAATTAAATCGTAAATACTATTATTAATTGCCACACAATGTATTCCATATGTTTCTTCTAATTTTATAATCTTATAATTTAAGTAGTTTATTTTCTTACCCATATGTTTATTGTGGTTACCACCAAAATATATCATGTCCCAATCATTAGGAACTATTGACATATACTCATCTAATAATTTTATTTTTTCAGTAAATTCAATATCATCTTCTAGTATGAGAATATTCTCATAATTTTTTTCTTTAGATTCATTTATAATTTTTAGGTGTGTGTTTAGTATACCAAGTTCACCATCCTTTATCTGTGTTTCATTTTTTAAAGAGTTACCGTCAACACCTGAATACCTAACAACTCCATCTTCTAATCCCCATTTTTTTAGTTCTGTTTGTGTTTCATTCCACCTGTCAGTTCTACGATCTAGATTGATGCAATATATTTTATCAAAATATTTCTTTAAACTCATATTACAATTTTATTATCTTTTATCTCAAAATTTTTATTCATAATCCTACTATAGAGTTCTTGATGGTTCTTATTTGCTTCAGTAGAAACAGTACCATCTTTTTCATGATGAAAATAAATAAATAAAGGTTTAGGTATTCTTTTACCTACATAACCTTCTTTCATCATTCTAATCCACATATCATAGTCTTCCCATCCTTTTAAATTTTCATCATATCCATTAACCTTTTCAAACGCCTCTCTGTGAAACATAGAACAGTTAACAATAAAAGGACCTCTTATCAGTCTTTCTTTACTCCATTCAGGTCTTTTTTCCATACCTTGAATTTGTCCAACATGATGTGTATCACAATACACAGGACTGATATTTTCATTGTTAGATAAAATACTTACACAAGTCCTTATATAACCTTCTAAAATCATATCATCAGAATCTAATGGTAAAATAAAATCACCATTACAATGTTTAAACGCCTCATTTCTTGCGGATGAAGGTCCACCATTTTCTTTATATATGACTTTTATTCTATCAACGGATTCCAATTGTTTAAGTTTCATTTTAACAAATTCATCTGTTGAACCATCATCTACCAGTATAATTTCATAATTAGTATAATCTTGATTAAATACAGAATTTAATGTTTGATTTATCCTATTACCATAGTTATATATTGGCATTAATATGGAAACCAATGGTTCTTTTTCATTAACATCTTTTACGTTATATTGATAGGGTATTATTTGTGGTAATTTATTTTCATATTTACCAACAAATTGTATTCTATTATTTTCCCATTCATCATTTGTCTCACCAACAGAAAGATGTGTAATAGTTATATCTGATAAAACACCAATTTTTACACCTTCTAAATGGTTAGATAGACAGAAATCAATTTCATAGAAATGAAATCCTTTAATATCCTCATCGAAATTAACTTTTATATTATCCTTATTAACAATAAAAAATAAACCATCAACAATAATAGTATCTTCTATTTTATTACCAAAAAATTCATTATATTTTGATAACCATTTTCTACCATTACTTTGATGATAAACTTGCCCAACAACTTCTGTCATTCCATTATCCCACCATCTACCAGACTTAGGTAAGTATTTTGTACCTGCCTTTCCTAATATTCCGTATTCGGGATTTCTTTTAAAATGTTTTAAAATTTTTCTACCCCAATTTTTGGTTTCAAATATGATGTCATCATGACAAAAAACCACTATGTTATTAGTGGTTTCCTGTAATGCTTTGTTATAAAGTTCAGTTAAAGAGTATTCTCCGTTGTTGATGTACTGTATGACTTCCATTTTATGGACACCACAAGTATCTTTAATGTGTTGTAAATGTTTTTGGTTGTCTTCTCTTGTTGAGTATATTACACTAATCATTTTTATAAACTATACTATTATAATATTTTCTTATTTCTTCACCCAATTTTTGATCGTTAGGATATTCGTTAACCATTTTTAAAACCTTTCTTTTGTTAAAATCCCTCATCAATTTAAATTCCTTTTTATCTGATAAGATTTCAACACTTTCACATACACTTTCAGTTATGTTTTTAAGGTTTTTAATGATACGTTGATAACCATCTTTCATCCTTTGGTTGTGTTCCTCCATATCTTTTCTCCACATATAATCTTTTTTTTCTGTTTCCATAGTATTAATTATAATATTTTTTAATATTGTAAAGTTTTTTATTCAAACATAATTTCGGAATATTTAACAACCTCCCATTTGAGTTTTGAATAACCATATGTTTTATGGTTATGTTGTGTCCTAATTGATAAAATCAAAATAATCTTAAAGACTGTTTTTCTCTATCACCACATATTTTTTGGATGTATTTGTTAAATTTGTGTGTGAACCATCACAATACCCATCGGTATCACTAGTTTGTCCACAACCACATTTTACTCTACCATTGTTTTCTGTACTCATAAATTTAATTATTTTTTTTATTTTTATTATTTTTTACCAGTTGAACCAAACCCTGATGAACCTCTTTCTGTATCAGATAAGGATTCAACTTTGGTAAGTTTAGAAATATTTTGTCCAACAACGTGTTGAATAACCCCTTGTGCAATTCTTTCGCCGGGTTCTACAGTATATTCTTCGTTACTTAGATTAACCAAAATGATAGACACATCACCTCTATAACCCTCATCAACAGTTCCTGGTGTATTTAATACAGATATCCCATATTTTAACGCCATACCACTACGAGGTCTAACCTGTAACTCTGTATTAGGTGATAATTCAAATTTTAAACCTGTTGGTACTAAAACTCTTTCCAATGGTTTAATTGTAATTGGTTTAGAAATAAACGCCCTAAGATCAAAACCACTATCACCTTTCTTAGAATATACAGGGTCAGGATTGTTTGATTTATTAACGAATTTTGTTTCGATACTTAGTTCATAACTTTTATCGTTTAGAACATCACCCAAATCTTCTGATGACATAATACCACTCAAACTTTCTACAATGTTTTTTAGATTTTCTAAATCTTCTAATTCTTTCATTTTTTACAACAACTTTTTTCTGTTTTGTGAGTTTCTTTTTTACTACATTCTTTTGTAGTATTACAGGACATTAAAAATAACCCCAAAACAAATACAATAATAATTTTTTTCATAATATTTCTTTTTTATAAATAAAAATAAAAGTACACCCACTAGGACTTGAACCTAGAATCGTCTGCTTAGAAGGCAGATGCATTATCCAATTATGCTATGGGTGCAATTATTTATTTTTACATTCCATTATTGCCAATTCATTGGCTTGTCTCAATAAAGTTGATAAAGTACTACCATACCATTTACTTTGTTTATCGTCATCACCTTTATCGTAGTTTAAAATTGATTGATATTCTTCTTCGGTTAACTTAACGTTGTTATCCATACAATAATATATAGAACGTTCAGAAACTCTCATAGAAACCAAATCTTCATTATATTCATACATCTTACCTTGATTTTTTCTATGCCATTCAGATGTACATAAATCAAATAGAAAAGTCTTACCAATTTGGTGTAAAAAACATACTTTGATAAGACTATCTTTATCTACCTGTAAATTCTTAGGTAAGATATTATTAAGGTTAATACCATATTTAGTAACTTTTAGGATATAATCTACCAAACCACCGGGATATGCATTATACATAGATTCCATAGTAGATGCGGGTGACGCAAATAAATTATCTCCTAAATATTTTAATAATTCAATAGATAAAATACCGTAAGTTTCATTTGTTTCTAGAAACTTTTCTTTATTCTTTAAAACCTTGTCTTTTAATTCAACCATATTACTTAATTTATATTTCTATTATAGGTCTATATAATAAACAAATTAATTTATTAAGTCAAATTTTTCTTTATTTTTTTTCGATAAAAGTTTTTTATAAAGATTTCTTCTTTTAGTACAAACAGATTTCATATCGTATCTACCATTAACAGTATTGTATAAATTTTCACCCAATTGTGTGATTAGTTCAGGGTTCAAAACCAATTTTTTAAGATGTGAAAACCAAAACTTATTATTCTTTTTAGTTTCGATTAATAAACCATTACCATTAGAATCAATTTCACCACCTTTTACATAACCATTATTAACATCAATCTGATAAGGTCCAAAATCTTGTGCAATTAATGCCTTTTTATGGAAACCTGCCTCAATAACTTTTAATTGTGATTTTACCATATTAAAATTACTTTCTTTTAATGGTGCAAGTGATATATCGAATAGATTATAGTTAGATGCGTATGATGTAATAGGTTTAGTCCAAACTCTTCTATATGGTTCATTATTCACACCTTCATATTCTTTATTTTCAAATTTCAATAAGAATTTTTTATAATCTTCACTAACTATTCTATAATCGTCTGTAAATATTTTTTCATATTGATACCAAATTGATTCCATTGGTTTAATGGGTCTTTGTGTTTGTTTACCAGTATCTTTATCAATCATAGTCATAGTACCTCTTAAATCGTAACCACACAAAACAAATTGTACCTTATCAATTAAACCACTAGATTTAAATTTTGATACAACACCTTTAAGAATTTCCAAATCTTTTAAATGTGAAGAACCACCTAACCAACCAATTCTTATTCTATCACTTTTTTCAGAATTGTTTTGGTATTGTTTTTCTGATGGGTCTATTGCGTTTGGAAGAACGTAAACATTTTTATTATATCTAGAAATCTCTTTTTTAAATACTGGTGTTGTTGTTGTAACATTTCTAGATACTTTAATATTATTTAAAATTTTAGTATCCAAATTATGTGTTTTAATCAATTGCCACGCAGGGTGATCGGGTCCGGGTGACCAATGATCGTCAATATCCATAATTGTAACAATACCTAATTCATCACATCTATCTAATAACTTAGGTAAGGTATCATAATCACCCAAAGTTCTATGATAATGTATAATATCATATTGTTTAAGAAAATCATCATTATCCAATTGTGGTTCATAATCAATATCTACGTGAAATTCTGATGGGTAATACTCTTCTAACTTAATATGTGGTATTGTGGATCTGTAGTAAGACACACCAGTACGGTCACTTGCAACTACTAAAACTTTAATTTTACTCATAAATCTATTTTTATTTAAATATAATTATGAAAAATAAAATTTAAATGATAAGTTATTTTTTTATTTAAAATTTTTGGGTATATTTGTGATATGAAAGTAAAAGTAATTGACATATTAGTTTATATAGTATTTTATGGTTTACCTGTGTATATTTTTTTAGATGTACACACATTTTCATATGATACACAATGGAAAATAATATTAACCATTCTATTAACGATTTTTCAATTTGTTAAGTTAGAAAAAAGAATTGATAACATAAAAATTAAAATGGATTATGAAAACAAAAATTAATGAAATAAAAAGGATACAGAAACAAATTAATTACAATCAGAAATATCTTGATGAATTAAAATCAAAAGATAAAAAAACTAATTTTGATAAAGATACTGTATCATTGTTAGAGGATGGTATTAATAACCAATTGGATAGAATAAAGTTATTATATCAATCAATGTTAAATTAAAATGGTATGAAATATTTTATAATAGGATATATCATTGGGTTTTTATCACCTTTTATTTTATTCTATGGTGTTTTTTTTATTGTTGGATTATATGTTGCAATAAAAAGACTAATAAATAAAGATTTTAAATAGTTTTATTTGGTAGTTTAAAATTTTTTCATAACTTTGTATTATACATATTATAAAACAATAAATTAAACAACTATGGAAAATTTATCAATTGAAAATAATGTAAAAGATTACAATGGTAATAACAATTTCATTTTGTCTCTTAAAGATGGTTTAGAAAAATATGGTAGACTTACTGAAAAACAGTTAAACGCCGCATCTAATTTTTTCACCAAATTAAATAAGAGGAATTCAGAATTTATAAAAAGTGTAATAAACCCAACACAAAAAAATGTAAATGTTAACATTAAGGTTGGTAACTATATCGCCAAAACAATTTCAAGTGATAATAATTTAACATTCACACCATTCCTAATGACAATTAGTAAGGTTTTAAGGGTAACTGAAAAGGCTTATAGAGTTGTCGGTAAAATGAATACTTCTGATGTTTCTAGTTGTAGATTGTGTGGAAGAGATTTGAAAGATTGGAGGTCTCATGTCACAGGTATCGGTCCTGTATGTTCTAAAAATTTAGGTATACCATACGTTAGAAAAAAGGAAGATGTTGATACTTATAAAAAACAAGTTAAAGAAAAAATAGATAAGATTGGTGACTTAACTTTTTGGATTCCTAAATCACAAATCAAAGAGGGTTACGATGAATTAGAAAATCAAATAAAAAATGCAGGATAAAAAAGATTCCATTTTAGAGTCTATAATTAACACATTAATTTCAACGGTGATATCAATAACAATATCACCGTTTATTTATTGGTTTTGGAATGTTCCAATTACCATTTTTCAATTTACAGGAGTAACAATAACCTTCATTATTATTTCATTATTTAAAAATTATATAATAAGAAGGTTTTTTAATAATAAAGAGGATAAATAATTATCTTCTACGTTTTCTTTTTTTAGGGAGAGGTTTTAAATTACCTGAAAATGTCGTATTACCTACCTTAATCTGGATATCTTCTGTTACTAAAGAATTATCTAAATATTCTTCAATAACATCTCTAACAACACCTTCAATTTCTTCTCTTACAATTTTTCTAATAACATTTTCGTTAATATTAGTATTTTGTTTTTGTTTTTTTTGTGGTGTTTGTTTTTGTACGTGTTGTTTATTTTCATTTACCAAATCAGAAACATCGTCCAATTCAAATGTATGATAAGGGGTTTCTGGTATTTCAATAGGTTCTTCAATCATTGCTTGTTTAATAAAATCAGGCATTTTTGATTTCTCAAAATTTCTATATCTACCATTTCTAGGGGAAACACTACCACTATTATTAACATTTTCTTTTATATAGTTTTCAGTTAGGTTTGGTATCTCCTTCTCACTATACGTATTACCACCATTACTATAACCATTATTATTAGATGTTGATTCATAATTACCTTCCGTTTTACTCATTACGGCTTTAGATCTTTTTAAAATTTCAGTTAACTTACTAATATCTTTCATAATTTATTTTTTTATAATGATAATATCAATTTAAATAAAATCAATTAATTTGTAAATTTTTATCATATCTTTATCACCACTAGGGTTAAATAAGGGTCTAGGTTCTGTAAATTCCCCCCCCAATTTTCTTAAACCATTCATTCTATCAGTTCTAAATGTTTTCCATCCAGGTTGAATTGTTTTTGTATCACCACCTATCTGGTAAATCCTTACGATATCATTACCCGCTTTTGATACACCATAACCATAAATTTCAACCCATCTTCTTTCTTTACCACCAGGATCTTCACCATCATCATAATATACTTCCGTAATATTATAATACCTTATTTTTTTATTTTGTTTTTTATCAAATCTTTCTCTAGGTTCCATACAATTAAGAACAGTTGTTTTATTTGCAACCTCAGTTAAAAGACTTTTTGCTATGTTAAAAATATTCATAATGATTAATCATTATTATCTAAAATGTAATTGGGAAAATATGGTTTACTGGGTCCATATCCGTTAGGTCCGATAGTTGCACCATATTTAGATTCATTTTTTGCAATCAGTTCGTTTCTTTTTTCAATATCTTCAATACCACCACCTTGCGTATTATTTATTCTATCCGCATTTGTTGCAGTACCTTTACCTTTAACATCACCATCAGATAATGCGTTAGGGTGTGTAGCACCATATTTTTTACCATCACTATCTAAGTATGTATTTTTTATAACATTTTCAACTCTAAACTGATCTCCCAATTCTTCTAATTTAGTCTTACCCATAATTTTTATATTTTTGATTTATATGTTATTAAATTTTTCATCCTATTGATTTCTTCATAAATAGGTTTACCTCTAGAAATTTGTCCACCAATATCTTTATAAATTTTAGGTATTCTAGTTTTTATTGTTGTTTTATTTACCTTATTATTATCTTTTGTGTGTTGACCAATAATTTGATTTGATAAACCTGTTTTACTTTTTATTTTTTTAGGTCCTTCTATCGCCATTCTTTCTCTATTCAATGTTGAATCAACCCAATTATGCATTGTCTTACCACCATTTAGATTATATTCAATATCTTTATTAGAACCCTCAAATTTGTCAAACCAGTTTTTGATACGTTTCATACTTTTATATTCAACCATATCATCTTCCATCAAACCTTTCGCCCTCTTATAACCTTGTGTCTTTTTTGGCTTATCAAATTTCTTTTCGTATTCATTTACGGCATTTTTAATGGAGTCCATAATATATTTAGGGCATTTCCATTTTTTTCCGTGTAATTCACTATTTCCGCCTTTATTGTTCTTCCTGTTCGCCATATTTGATTTTATCACCAATTACTTCTTTATCTTCACCACTCATACTATAAATATCTACATTATCCAATAAATGATTTAACAATATAGTTAACTCTTCACCTTTCAAATTCTCTTTTTTAATTATATCTAATAAAATGTTTAATTTTCTAACAACCATTGGTTTTTCATAAACTGTTTTTAATTCAGTAATATCAGGTATAATATCTTTATCCAACATTAAATCTTGTTCATTTTTTCTTTTTACAAAACCAACATTATTTCTTTTATTTCTAATAATTTCATCAACCAATGATTTAAATTTTTCCTCACCTTCATATAATTCAAAATTATCAATTTGGAATTTTGTGTCATCAGGTAAACTATATTTACGCCAATGTTCACTAGGGAGTGTATCATCAAAAGGATCGTTTCCTAAATCATAGTAATGTTTTGAGATTTCATCTTTTGCCAATTTCTTAGCACTTCTTCTCATTCTATCTTCTGGTTTTCTACTATATTTTGTAGGTACTACATTTAATTCATCATAAAACTCATCCTCTTCATCAAATAAAGGGTATTTCTCTAAACTACCTTCTAGTGGGTCATCTTCTTCATTTACAACGTAAGAATAGTTAATACCATAATAAGGTCCACCATATATAAAATACGCCTCAGGACCTTGTGTAGCGTTCCTTACAAAGTCATCAGTAGTCTTCTTAGATTTAATATGATTACGATTTTGAACGTAATTATTATTATTCTTAATTAATGAACCATTTGAATTAATTAATTCATCAATTCTTTTTTCATTAAGTTTTTTATTTTTCAAATACTTATTAATATCAGACTTTTTAAATTTTTTATTCATAAGAAAAGTTTTTTATATAAATATACCAGAAATTCAAATATTTATTTTAAAATAGAAATATGCCCATAAATAAATTTACAACATTATTAGATTTAGCAAGACAAGCGAAAATTTTAACAGGTGAAACCGCAACATTTGATGGGAAGATTCAAGTAGGTTTACCTTTTTCTGCGTATACAACAGGTGTTGATACAGGATCCACAGTTTCATTAGGTATAGTTTCTTCTGAAACTGCAGTATTTAGTGGTGATAATATTACAACTATATTCGATGTTTCAAACCCTTCATCACCAAATTATAGTCCAATATATAGTGGGTATACCGCATTTACATGGACAAATCCATTGTTTTCTGCAACCACATCAGGATTAACTTTACCAATAACAGTATTAGATACGGGTACACAAGTTTTGGGTCCTTATTGGACTCTTACACAAACAGGAACAACAGGTGATTACAATATTGGTTTACAATATACGGGTTATTCTATAACTTATTCTTTTAATAATGTTAGTTTTGAAACAACGGCAACTACATTATATAGTGGATTTACAACTGCAACACAAGAGAATTTTTCCGCTGGTACTTTAGATTATAAAGGTCCATTGGATTATATATCTTCAAAAGAAGATGCTACTGTTGATGGTAGATTAACAACAAATAAGATAAAAATTACTGATGGTGCATCTGCGGGTAGTATAGGTTATATTCTTACACAATCAAATGCGGAAGGTGAAGGGATGTGGCAGTCATTTAGTGCAGCAACTAATAATTTTGTAACTGGTGGTACATTAGTAAATGCAGATTTAATTTTAGGTTTGAACGATGGTTCAACCGCATCACCAATAGATTTATCACCATTATCGGGTGGTACATTTACAGGTAACACATCAGGTAGTTGTATAACTGATTTATATATAACAAATTTATATGGTTGTTCACCAATAACGATACACGATAGTATACAACATAATGGTTCTACCGCAAGTGGTACATTATCAAATGCATTTGGTTTTGAAACATCAGCAACAACATTTTATTCTTTCTCTGAGGGTTTTGAGTCAGTAGCTAGTGGTTTCGCCTCACACGCTGAAGGTGTACGAAGTACTGCTAGTGGTAATTATTCACATGCAGAAGGTGGTCTTATAAGTAGTTACAATACTGCGAGTGGTGAAGGATCGCACGCCGAGGGGGCTGGTACATTTGCAATTGGTATTGTATCACACGCACAAAACGCAGCAACAACCGCAGCAACAAATTATTCGCATTCACAAGGGTTTTTTACTTTATCAAGTGGTGACACATCACATTCACAAGGTAAATATACAACATCTATTGGTGAGGCATCACACGCAGAGGGTAGTGGTACTACATCTTCAGGAATTGCTTCCCATTCCGAAGGTTATGGTACAACTGCTAGTGGTGATAATTCACACGCTGAAGGACAAAGTACAACTGCGAGTGGTAATGACTCACACGCAGAAGGACAAAGTACAACTGCTAGTGGTACTGGTTCACATGCAGAAGGACAAAGTACAACTGCTAGTGGTACTGGTTCACATGCAGAAGGTAATGGTAGTGTTGCAAGTGGTAATAATTCACACGCAGAAGGACAAAGTACAACTGCTAGTAATGAGTCATCACACGCAGAAGGTAAAAATACTACCGCTAGTGGTGAATTTTCACACGCTGAGGGTTTTGAAACAACCGCTAGTGCTAATTACAATCACGCAGAAGGGTATCAGACATTATCTAGTGGTTTAGCGTCATCACATGCTGAAGGTTATCAAACATCAGCTACAACATCTTATGCACACTCTGAGGGTATATTAACATTGGCTAGTGGTTTTGGTAGTCATTCTGAAGGTAGTGGTACTACCGCTAGTGGAAATTATTCACACTCACAAGGGGTTAATACCATTGCAAGTGGTAATTATTCACATTCTGAAGGTTTTAATACTATTGCAAGTGGTGATAATTCACATGCTGGTGGAAGTGGAACTATTGCAAGTGGACGTACCACTTTTACACATTTTACTGTTACTGGTAGTACATATGGTGCATTCTCAGATTATTCTGCGATATTAGGTGGTGTTAATAACAATATAGATAGTTTCAGTAATAATTCAGTAATAATAGGTGGTGTTAATAATATAATACCTGATTCAATACCAAATACAACAATTATTGGTGGTAATGGAATAACTGCTTCTCAAAGTGATACTGTTTATGTACCAAATTTAAATATTAACTCATTAAATAGTAGTGGTTCATTCACAAATTTAGGTTTAGATAGTAATAAAAATTTAATTACAGGTGTAACCGCATTTAATTTAGTTACTGATGAAACAGATAGAGATACGACATACCCTTCACCATCAGACAATTTTCAAGTATATAATTTAAGAACAGATTTTATTGAGACATACAAAAGTGATTTTGGTTTATGGTTATCTAACGGTATGTTTGTTGGTATAGAAAATACATCAGTACAAGATGTTGATATAAGACATATAGTATATTTAACTAGTAGTGGTGAAACCATAAATGGTAACGAATACCCTGTTGTGGATTATGCAAGTTCATCTAGTGAAAGAAACGTAACAGGTGGGGTTATTGTTGAAATTGGTGATGTTATTTCAGGTACATCTAATTTTGTTTCAGTAGCACATTTTGGTAAATATTATATAGATTACAGTGTAGCAGTAACAATTGGTGATAACGTATATTCAACAACTAATACAACAGGATTGGCAATTGCAGGGAATTTTGCAAATGCAGGTACAATAGGTAAAGCAATTGAGAATAGTGGTTCTAACCCTAGTTTTACTGGTTCAGTATTAGTCCAATTAACACAAGTAAGATAAAATAAAAGAAATGGAATATTATTCAAATAATTATAGTATAAAAATAATAAACTTAAATATAGATACATATTTTTTAGGTAAATATATAACAGGTGATACAAAATATTTTATTGCAGTAGATAATCTAAAAGATATTAGGTATGAGTCTTTTGACGATAATTTAATTACTGAATTAGAAAATAATATTTTAAGAATTTCTAAAAATTGTAAAATTGAATTGATACAAGAAGAAGACGAAAAATATTTAAGGAATATTTTTGAGTATCCATCTTCTAGTGGTGATTTTTACCCAATAAATAGAAGTAGTTTTCCTTACTATAATAGTATGGAATTGTTTAAAAATGAATTTACATACCCATTCCAATATTTAGGTAATAATGGTAGTATTGTGACATTTAACAATAGTACTGATTTAACAAATTTTATAACATCGGGTATGACTAAACATCAACAAATATATAGCACTAAGTATTTACCTTCTATAAATAGTGTAAATAGTGTTACTATTACAACAACACTAGAAAATGCAATAAATAAAATATTCATTATAAATTATTAATTATGGGACTAATATTTTCACCCTCTAGAATAGTAACAAATGGTTTAATATTTTATGTAGACGCTGCTAATAAAAAATCTTATTTAGGTTCTGGTACTAATCTAAATGATTTAATTGGAAGTAACGATGGTACATTAAATAATGGTACTTCGTTCACATCAGATAATGGTGGTTCTTTTGATTTTGATGGAATTGACGATTATATTGATTGTACCAATAACCCAATTTTTGACTTTGATTATGGAGATACATCTAGTATTGAAGCATGGGTGAAGTTTGATGACTTATCTTCTTTTGGATTTTTAGTAAGTAAATGGTTAGCAGTACCACCATCAGATGCATTGGCATTTTTTTTAGGAATAAGTGGTAATAAACTTACATTTAGATTTTTTGCAAATGGGGGTGGCACAAGTGGTATTATTGTAGATTCATTAATATCATTAAATGTAGGAGAATGGTATCATCTTGTTGCTACATATGATGGTAGTGGCAATGCTAATGGTATTAATTTATATATAAATAACACTGTTAGTAATAATATTATTAGAAATAATGCAACAGGTTCTGTTTTAAATACAGAACCATTACAAATAGGTGGTCAAGATACATTTTTTACAGATGGTCAAATAGCAAATGTAAAAATATATAATAGGGAACTAAGTCAATCGGAAGTTTCTCAAAATTATAACGCATTAAAATATAGGTATATATGAGAAGTACAGTAAATGGTGGTAGAAGAGTGGTTGTTGATAACCTTATTTACTATGTTGATGCGGCTAACCCTGTTTCGTATATTAGTGGTGATACATTATGTAATGATTTATCGGTAACTAAATCTAATAGTACTTTATCTAATGGTGTATTGTATGATACTGATGATAAGGGTGCCTGGCTTTTTGATGGAATAGATGATAAAATAGTGTCTGAACTTAAAGACCCATTTAATTTTGATGTTAGTGACCCATTTAGTATTGATTTATGGTTTAATCCTATTGATACATCTATCAACTCTATACTTGTTTCTAAATGGAAACCTAATGATGGTTTTACAACAGTTAGGGGTTACTATCTTGGATTAATATTACTTGGTTCTCCATCAAGAATTAAGTTAAGGTTCTCATTTTTTAAAACTAATACTGAATTCATAGCTACTAATATTGAAGAAGTTATATCGGATAACACTTGGTATCATACTGTATTAACTTATGATGGTAGTGGAAATGCTAGTGGTGTTAACTTTTATCTTGATGGTTCATTAAGAACTAAAACTATTGGTAGAGATAATTTAATATCACCAGCTACTACGGATGTTAACCTTCAGGTTGGTGGTCAGGGTAATTCATTTGTTGGTTTTTTTGGATTTAATGGTTATATATCAAATGCTAAGGTTTATGATAGGGAGTTGACTTCTTCTGAAGCTTTAATAAATTACAATGTATTAAAATATAGATTTATATGAGTGGAATAATTAGAACAAAACCGATAGTCACGAATGGATTAGTTTTTTATGTTGATGCTGCGAACCCAATTTCATATGTTAGTGGTGGTACTAATTGTAATGATTTGTCAGTTACTAATCTTAACGGTGTATTAGAAAATGGTGTTGGTTATGATGCTGATAATTTAGGTTCTTTTGTGTTTGATGGTGTTGACGATAATATTAATTGTACTAATAATTCACTATTTGATTTTGGTATTACAGATGCTTTTAGTATAGAAACATGGGTAAAGTTTGATGATTTAACTGGTTTTAGATTTATTGTAAGTAAATGGGTTAGACCAACAATCTCCGATGTAAGGGGTTATACAATGACCACAAATGTTGATAGATTAACATTGAGAATATTTAGTAGTAATACGAGTATCATAATTGTTGAAAGTGACCCCATTTTGAACACGGGTCTTTGGTATCATCTTGTAGTAACATATGATGGTTCGGTAAGTGCAAATGGTGTAAATTTATACATCAATAATACAATAAGTAATAATATCTTCAGAAGTGATTTAAGTGGCGTGATTAGTAACACTGTACCCTTACAAATAGGTGGCCAGGATTCATTTTTTACAGATGGTCAAATATCAAATGTAAAAATATATAATAGGGAACTAAGTCAATCGGAAGTTTCTCAAAATTATAACGCATTAAAATATAGATTTATATGATAGATAGTGTAAGAGGTGGCCCTTCTATAATTACGAATGGATTAATATTCTATTTAGATGTTGCGAATAAAAAATCATACACAAGTGGTTCAACAACAACAAATGATTTAATAGGTGATACTTTAGGTACATTAAGAAATGGTGTTAGTTACGATAGTGATAATTTAGGTTATTTAGTATTTGATGGTATTGATGATGATATATTATTAACACCATCTTCTAATTTTAATTTTGAGTGGACAGATACTTGGAGTATTGAATCATGGATATACCCTCCTAGTACTGGAGGTATTAAGTTTGCATTTTCTAAATGGAGAGGTGGTGGTACTACAAAAGGTTGGTTTTTTAGAGCAGCAGGGGTAACAGGGAATCCATCTATAACAGGTACATTAAATTTCCAATTAAGGCAAGCGGCTTCAGGATATATTGATGCATATTCTACTAGCTCTACAAATTTTGACCAATGGAATCATGTTGTAGTAACTTATGATGGTAGTGGGACTAATACAGGTATTACTTTTTATATAAATGCTGTTGCTACTGCAAAACCTAATATTTTAAGTACTCAAGGGAGTGGAACACCAATAGGAAGCGGTTCTATATCAAGTGGAACAATACAGACCACTGAACCAGTGACAATACAAAGTTTAGTTGATAATGGGAATTGGGCTGATGGTAATTTACAAAGTACAAAATTATATAATGTAGAATTATCACAATCTGAGGTTTTACAAAATTATAACGCATTAAAATATAGATATATTTAATTAAATAAATTACGAATGTTTTTAGATATAATAATATTTATAAATAAACAATAATATGGCGCACAATTTTGAACATAGAAGTTATATAATATTTAATGTATCAGAATTAAATCTGATTAATTTTAATGAGGTATTGGAAACTTCAATAAATACTGTTAGAAAATCAATAGATGGTACAAAAACATTGGTGAAATGGGATAGTGGAACAACACCAACTTCAGTACAAACACTAACAACAAAAGAAGGTCCTTACAATCATTCAGAAATGTTAACAATAATGGCAACATCTGAATGGAGTAGTGACGATATTTTACCATAAAATAAATGAGTAACATATATCAACACAACTTTGACAACTGTTTTAAAATGAGACTTAGTAATAGTGATTACTGGGATTTATTTTTATGCTATGATTGTAACAACGAACAAGATAATGATGATATATTAACAGATTGTTTATTGGTTGATATTGATATTAGTAATGATAATTCATATTCTGGTGATACTTTATATAGTTTAACATCATGGACAGGTTCTACAATTAATGGTAGTGGTGTTACATTAAATGATATAGGTTTAACAGGTATAGATAATGGATATATACTATATGATTGTACAGGATCAACTAGTGGTTCTACATTCTTATCTACATTTACAGGTTCAACATTGATATTAACATCCGCAGACACAAGATTTAGTATAACAAGAGTTACTGGTTGTACATATGATTACCCAATAGATGTTATTACAGGATTAACAGAAGGTAGATATTCTAAATTGTGTGGTGGTTTTTATCAAGGGTTTTTTAAATTATCAGATAAAACATATTTTGAAGAAATATCAGATAATAAATTTACTTGGCCCTTAGAATGGTTTAGATGTCCACCCGTATGTACAGGAGATACAAGTGGTACAACAACAGGATGTTCTATAAATCCAAATAAGGCGTATGAATGTTATAACGATGGGAAACCTGTTCCTTATAATTATCAAATTTTACCTGAAAGATTAGGTGGTTTAAACGTTTCTTGTTTAGATGGGTGGACTGCAACATTTTGGTTAAATAAATCATCTAGTGGTTGTACGGCAACAACATTAAATACAATATACCCTGATAATAAAGGATTTTTCTTCTATATGGGTACACGTGCGGAAAATAAGTTTTGGGATTTATTTAGTGGTGAAACAGGGTATACAACATCATCAGGTTACCCATTACCACCACCAAAAGAATCTGAACAAGTATTAAATGATAACCCATTTTTGGTTTACCAACCCGCAGGGTGTTGTTGTTTTACAGGTATTACAACAGAAACCACACAACAAAAAGATAGAAACAGAGATATTGTAAATAACGCATTAGGTTTTAGAATAAAAGATGATGGTAGTATTGGTTATAGAACTATTGGTGTATCAGGTGTGTGTTCTGCGGTGACGGCAACAACTGTTGTTGATTGTAACGCACAATGTGGTTGTGGTTGTACAGGTACAACAACGGCAACATCTGTAACTGAAAAATATATTACAGGTGTCACTATTAATGAATCTTATAGCGCTAGTGGGATGGTAATAGATAACCAATGGACACATATTGGAATTAGATTTAAACCTTACGAACAATATTTTGGTTGTGAATTGAATGGTGTACCAAGAAGAAAAGGTGCGTTGACAATATATGTGAATGGTTATTTGAAATGGACAGTAGAAGATTTTGATGAATTCTTATTTAGAGAATTAGATGAACATAGAGAAAAACAACAAGGTGTACCATTTAATTATAGTTGGGGTGGTGGAACACAAGGATTAATAGAATCAAATACTGTAAATGGTCCAGATACAAAAGATAGTAGTTTAGTCATTGAAAACAATTTTGCAGGGTCTTTTGAAGGTTCTGTGTCTACATTTAAATTATATGGTTGTAGTTTAGATGTAACAACAATAAGAGAAGAAATAAAAAATAAGATAAATAATTATTACCCTACTGATGAAAATCTATATATTGAAAATGGTTATATAATAAACTATTTTTTATAAAAAATGCATTATACTAATATTTATAAATAAAAAACATGAATTTAATAACTAGATTTTATGGGCCGAACGCTAAAGGATCTAAACTTAGTGTAAAAGATATGGATGATAATTTATATTATTTACAAAGTTTTGGTGTTGATACTGTAAATTATAACAATAATATTTTAACATTTACAAACCCAACTGGTGGTACGTATTCGGTAAATATTAATTCTTTTAGTGGATTAACAATAAATGGTAGTTTATCAGCAACAACATTTTATGGTGATGGTAGTAATTTAACAGGTATAACAGATACATTTGTAACATCGGTAACACTTAATTCAACAACTATTGAAGTAGATAGAAATGAAGGTTTATCAACACTAAGTGTTGATTTATTACCAGTTTTAAGTGGTAAGACTGATTTGTCTTTATTTAACACATATACAGGTAATACAGAAACAATACTTGATACTAAAGTTGAAAATGGGTTAAGTGTTGGTGGTGGGAATGAAATATTTAGTGGTAAAAGTGAAACAACTCTTATATTTAATACAATATCAGGGGGATCAAATACAACAATCACAAAAGTTGGTAATATACAAAGAATTGATGTTTCGGTACCTGTAGATACAAATACATTTGTTAGTGGTGGTACATATAATGATTTAACAGATATTATATCATTAACTAGGAATGATGGAGTTTCAATAGAAATTACGGGTGTTACAGATACTTTTACCACAGGTGGTACATATATTTCATCAGCAACCACAATAAATTTTTCTAACACTAATGGTGGTGGTTTTTCGGTTACGGGCATAACTACTGGGTCGGGAGGTTCAGTAACAAATCAATTTATTAAAGAATCTTTAGCTTACCCATACAGTAACCCTGCAACTATTGGGACTTTATCTAGAACTTTTAACGCAGGTTGGGCGTATACAGTTCCTTTTGTATTAAAAGGTGATGTGAATATAAATGCAGTAACAGTAAGTATAACGTCTACATCTGTAGGTCAAGCATATTTTGGCGTATATGAGTGGGATGGTAACACAGGGGACGTATACACTAAAATTTTTCAAGAAACAACCGCATTTGATACTAATGTTAGTGGGATACAAACTGTTACATTAGGAACACCTTACACTTTAGAAAAAGGTAAATTACTAGTATGTTGCTTAATATCTAATTCAACTTATAGTGCGAGAAGTATAAGAATAGGGAGTTTTGGTAGTGGAATACTTGGTTGGAATTCAACGTTTACTGACTATAATAACTATTTAAATAGTTTTTCTGCGTCACTTTCAGGAAGTGATATGCCCACCTCAATTACCTTTTCTAGAAGTAGAGATAACAATCAAGGGATTATACCTTTTGTAACACATTTAAAAAATACATAACATGAACTATTATAAAATATACAAAGACCGATGGTATGTGATTAGACAATTTACAACCTTAGATGACGCTCAGGCATTTGCAGATACATTAGGTGTTGGATATACGGCGGAATTTTACAAAAAGTACACACAACCGACAATACAAGAAAGGCTTAATATGGATTTAGATTTCGGTAATCAATTAGTCTATGTATTTGTTGAAGACAATAGAATAATGGGAATTACTTCTGAACAATCAGAAACGATTTTGGTTAAGTTTAGAGATATACTCGCATTCTCACAGACTGGTGCTATTACATCAATACAATCATACTTACCACTAATACCAACAGATGATGTATTTACACAAGAAAGAAAAGATAAATATATTCAAATGATTTCTAATTACTTAGAACTGTTTAGTTAAAAAAATATTATGGAATTTTTTATAAATAAAGATAGTACATTACCTAAATTAAAAATGCAATTGGTTAATGATGGTAGAAATGATTTTCGTTTATTTTACGAAAAGATACAAAATGCAACAATAACTTTTTCTATGTATGATGTAGAAACAAAATTAAAAAGAATTGCATGTTCTACCGCAACAATAGAACAACAGATTTCTAATGATTGTGAAGATAGTGAGGTATCTATATATTATATAGTTTATCAATTTACAGAAAAACAAACCAAAAAACCTGGTAGGTATAATGGTTATTTCACAATCACATTCTTAGATGGGACAGGAACTCTTATTGCACCAATAAGAGATGAATTATATATAAATGTGTTAGATAATTGATTTTTCTGACATAAATTATTATATTTGTGGGTAAAATTTAAAATAAATGAAATGCCTGCATCAACTGACGAAATTAAAAATTACTTAGAAGGGTATGATGATCAAAAATATATCGTATCCGTAGAATCTTCATATTACGAAAATAAGATACATCTTATTTTACACACACCCGAAGGTAAAAGAATAGAAAAACATAAGTTAAGACCATTCTTATGGATGAAACAACCTGATATGACCATACTATATGGTGGTGACAGAGTTAAAATAAGAAAGGCAATGAGGTCACATAAAATTAAATTCAATGTCTTATCAACAGAAGATGATAATGGTAGTGTTGTTGAAAGATTAGATAATGGTTACAAATATTTAGTTACCACAACAGGTACGTATAGTAACATACTTAACTTCTTTAAAGATGGTAATATAGGTGTATACGATGAAGAACATAGAGATAATTTTTTAGCGTTAAATCCAACTGAACAATTCCTTATACAATCAGGAAAAAGATTATTTAAGGGTATGGAAGAGTATTCTGACGTACATAGACTTTCTTTCGATTTAGAGACAACAGGTTTAGATCCTCATAGACACAGAATTTTTCAAATTGGAGTTAAAGATAACAGAGATTTTCAACACGTATTATCAATAAATGGTGAAAATGAAAATGAATTAGATTTATTTGAAAAAGATGCTATAATTAAATTTTTTAAAATTATTGATTATTTAAAACCTGCAATAATTTCTGGTTATAACTCTGAAAACTTCGATTGGTATTTTATTGTTGTAAGATGTCAAATACTAAATATAAATCTTAAAAAAGTTGCAAAAACTTTAGGTAAAAAACCATTTTATAGAAAGAAACAATCATTAAAGATGGGTCCAGAAATGGAATATTATGAACAAACACATATGTTTGGTTATAATATTATGGATGTTTATCATGCAGTTCGTAGGGCACAAGCTATTAATTCGTCTATTAAAAAGGCAGGTCTAAAGTATATTACAAAATATTCAAATGCTGCTAAACCAAATCGAGTTTATATACCTGGTGATAAGATTGGAAAAACTTATGCAGATAATGAAAACGATTATTGGTTAAACGAAGAGAATGGTGAATGGGGTATAATCAACGAAAATACTCAACCTGAGAACACAACTAAGTTAAAAGGGTGTGATATAGTGGAAAGGTATCTTATAGACGATTTATGGGAAACTGAGAAGGTAGATGATATATTTAATCAAGCAACTTATCTACTTTCAAAAATTCTACCCACATCATTTATGAGATCATCTACAATGGGTACTGCCGCCACTTGGAAATTATTAATGTTGGGGTGGTATTATAGATTAGGTATTGCAATACCACATACACAAAAAAGTAGGGGATTTATTGGTGGGTTATCTAGACTATTAGAAGTTGGTTTTAGTAAAGGTGTTGTAAAGTTTGACTTTGCGGGACTATACCCATCCATACAATTAACACACAATGTATTTACAGAATGTGATGTTAGTGGTGCAATGAAAGGTTTATTAAACTACAACTATGATAATAGAGATTATTATAAAAATTTAAAAAATGAATATGCATCAAAAGGTGATTACATTAAATCTGCATACTACGATAAAAAACAATTACCATTAAAGATTCTAAATAATGGTATGTTTGGTTCTATATCTGCACCAAATGTATTCCCTTGGGGTGATACTGATATAGGTGAGAAAATAACTTGTACTGGTAGACAATACCTAAGACATATGATTAGATTCTTTTATAGTAAAGGATTTAAACCCTTAGTAGGTGATACGGATGGTTTCAACTTTTCTATACCTAAAGATGTGGATAAATTTATATATACGTCTAATGGTAATCATAGATTTAATAAATTAGGTAATACATATAAAGGAATGGATGCAGTTGTTGCGGAATACAACGATAAGTATATGAGAGGTAGAATGGGATTAGATATAGATGAGATATGTGAGGCAACAATAAATATTGCAAGAAAGAACTACGCAGATTTAATAGGGGGTAAAGTTAAATTAGTAGGTAACTCAATTAAATCTAAAAAAATGCCTACATATATTTCAGAATTTATTGATAAAGGTATTCATCTTTTATTAGATGGTAATGGTTATGAATTTGTTAATGAATACTATGAAACAGTAGAAAAAATATATAATGAAGAAATACCATTATCTAAGATTGCAAATAAGTCTAGAGTTAGAATTAGTGTAAATGAATATAAAAAGAAGATGAAGACTAAAAATAAGTCTGGTGGTGCAATGGCAAGACAAGCACATATGGAACTTATTATAAAAAATAATCTAAATGTAGATTTAGGTGATACCATATATTATGTAAATACTAGTACAAAGAAATCTCATGGTGATGTACAAAAGAAAAAACATAAAAACCCTAAATACACAAATAAAGATTTACAATTACAAATGAAATTTACTGGTAATGTCGCAAAAGATGCGTATGTAAGTGAAGAAATTATTTTAAATTGTCAATTAGTACCTAAAGATGTCATAGAAAATGAACCAGAAAAATTAGGTGAATATAACGTTGCAAGATACTTAGATGCATTCAATAAAAGAATTAAACCATTATTAGTTTGTTTCGATTATTCAGTAAGAGATAAAATCATTGTAAAGGATCCATCAGAAAGACAATATTTCACAAAACAAGAATTAGAATTAACATCTGGACAACCAAATAAAGAAGGGGATCAAGATAAATTAGAAGAGTTATTAACTATTACTGATGAAGAACTTGAATTTTGGGAAAAAATAGGTGTATCTCCAACATATATGTTTGAAGAATATGGTATAGAAGATGAGTTTTGTTATGATGAAAGAACTAAAAAAACTATTTAGATTTTTCTTCTTTTTTATCATTTTTTACTATAATAGGTTTCTTTTTTTCTAATTTTTCATTAACCTCAATCCAATGTTGATTCCAAGATTTTCCCATATTTTTTAAATAACAAATAAACCTAGTGGTCGGTATGTTAAAGATTTATTTAAATTCTCCGCCTCTAACGCCTTATTTTCTAATTGTTTTACATTACTAAGTCTTTCTAACCTTAAATCTAATTGTTCTAATAGTTTAAGTTGTTCTTCTTTACCTTCATTTAATAAACTATCATAGTCCATAGTTAATTCTGCGTCTGGTACTTTTAAAGAACCACCAAATTTACCTCTAACTCTACCTAACGCTTCTTTAAATAATGCAGTTAAATACCTTCTAACCCAAATCCTAGTAGGTTCATTTAAATCAGAATATCTCAATTTAGATAAAGGTACGTCATTAGGTAGTTTTATAATGTCTTTATTTTCGTTTAAACAATTTAATTTATCATCATCTGTCATATCTGCAGTATCATAGTAGTGATACCAAACTTTTGTACCTGCCAAACCAACTTGTCCACCTACTAAACCTCCACCTGCGAATGATAATCTACTTCCTGGTATCGGCATTAAATGTAATAACCTAGTACCATTAGGTCCCGCAGTTACTTTATATGTTAATTCACTTCTTAATAATTTAGATTTCAAACTAAAATCACCTGCCCTTAACAAAACATCAAACGCTGGTGCAACGTAGAAACCACCATTTCCTAATCCACCACCTTGTCCCCAACCTGCGTATGGTACTTGTCCAAAACCACCACCAAAACCATAATCACCAAAACCCGCAAATGAATATAATGCATGATCAGTTGAGTTTGGTGTTATCCATAATATTTCGTTTATTTCTCTTCCCGCAGGAATTTGATACACTTGTTGATTTTGTATAACAGTAACATAATCTTTTTTCATTTCCCAAGGTCCTCTTTGTTGTAACCCTACTTGTTTTGAATAAGCGTAAGAAAATCTACTTTCAAAATCTAAAGACCTTGTTGTTAATGCGAACGCAATATCTAATTTATCTGCCTCATTACCTAATAACGAAGACCATTGATTTTCAATTAACCAATCCTGAACGCGTTGAGCATAATCTTCAATTGAAGTCTCCAATAATGAATTCATTTGTTCCCAATCCAATTCAATTTTTCTTATTGGTGCACCTAATCTATGTCTTATTTGATTAAATAATTCATTTTTAGTATTATCATCTATAGAATTTGCCATATCTTTATATTTATATATAAATATTTAATAAAAAATAAAATTATAATTTGATGAAAAGAATTATCAAAAAAATACTTTTAGAAGAGTATAATAAAAAATTACAAAGTAAAGATGATTTAGCAATAGCACTATCTAATAAGGCTATGAAACATTTTACTGATGGGTTAAGATATATTGAGTCTGCACTACAATACGCAGAAGATGAAGAAATAAGAAAAACATTAGACGAGGTTAGGAGATCATTACTAAGTGATGGTGGAAGACAACAAGGTTTTGCAGTTCAAAATGATAATAGATTTGATAATACTATTAATGTTTTGGGTAATATGATTGATAAACATAGTGTTGATAATACGAATTTCAATCTAAATGGTGGAGGACCTAAAGCACCTAAAGGTGATTTTTAATATGTTTTACTGCCTCATTAATTGTTTTAAATGATCTTTCAGGTACAAAAACAGTTTTACCAACAATAATTGCTGGTAAAAAATCATTATCTACCTTTTTAGAGAAATTTTCATATAACTTCTCATTTTCATCAACATCTATTTCAATATATTCTATATTGTTTTCTGTAAGTTGTTCTTTAAGTTTGTCACAATGAGAACAACCTTTCATAGTAAAAATTTTAACTTCCATTTTTTGTTTCTTTTATAAATTCATCTATAATTTTATTTTCACCAATAATAGATCCAATAATTTTCTTTTTATTTTGTAATATTTTCCATATTAATATATCAATAGTTTTTTCTATCAACATATAATAAATATTCACAGTTTTGTTTTGTCCTATTCTATACGCTCTATCTTCCGCCTGTTCGTGATTACCAGGAACCCAGTCCAAAGAATTCATAATAACTATTTCTGCTTCTGTTAATGTTAAACCTACACCTGCCGCCTTTATTTGACCAATAAAAACAGTACATTTTTTATCATTTTGAAATCTATCAACAGAAATTTGTTTTTGTTTATCTGTCATACCACCTCTAACACAAACAGATTTATCACCAAAATGTCTAATGAACGCATCCATCTCATCATTAAAGTTACAGAATATTATAACTTTTTTACCTAATTCTAACGCTTCCTCCGCCTTTTCAATACTATATGGTACAGTTTCCATAGATAAGAAAGTTCTAAGTAAAGTCATCTCAACTAAATCTTTTTGTGGGTTTCCTCTTTTACCTTCTAATCTACGTTTTTCCATGTAGTCTTCCCAAACACTATCGTATCCAGATTTATCTTTTAATTCTAAATAAACAGGTGTTACTAATTTTTCAGGTAAATCTAATACATCTTCTTTTTTTCTTCTAAGAATGGTTCTTTTTGTTTTAGATGCCAATTCTTCTAAGTTAGATGAACCTGTTGTTACCCATATATATTTTCTACCTTTCCTAAATCTTCTTCCATCACAATATGTTTTTGCGTAATGAACCCAATTATTAGTTACAGGAGAATCAATAATTGATAATAAATTATAATAATCCATAGGTCTATTTGCTATAGGTGTACCTGTTAATAACCAAACTTTTTCAACACCAAATCTTTTAACCAAATCTTTTATTATTCTACCTCTATTACTTTTGTGATTCTTCACAAAATGTGCCTCATCCAAAATAATTAAATCGGGGTTATATTCAACGATCTCCCTTCTTAGTTCCCAATCCTCATATTCTTTATTTTTCTCTTCAATAGTGTGGAAATTTTTAAGAATATCATAGTTTATGATGGTAAACTTTGAAGGATTCCAATAAGAACCACTAATTATTGACACTTCATCTTCATCACAAAAGTTTTCAACTTCCCTTTTCCAATTTATTTTTAATGAAGAAGGACATACAATTAGAACTCTTTCTGCACCACTTTCTATTGCGGAAACAATAGATTGATAGGTCTTACCTAATCCCATGTCATCCGCTAAAATACATTTTTTATTTTTTAATAAAAATTCAATACCTTCTTCTTGATGTTTGAATGCTCTCCACCCTCTTTTATCTAAATTTTGATAATAATCAAAATCTACATCAACTTTTATTTCTTCATAATTAATATCATCTAATAATTGTGTTTTAGGTATCCATATTAATTTTAAATCTTCTTGATTTTTATAGAATTTACATAATGCGTGTAATGCCTTATCAGATTCTACCAATAAAGTTTCGATTAATATTTTTTTTGGTGGGTTTTTTAACTTATATTTTTCTTTTATTTCTTCAGAAAAATAATTAGTTATTTCAACTACTTTATTTAGTTGTTTAGGTTCTACATTAAAATATTTTCTAATATAATTTAATTGATTATTAGTTAAAATATATTTTTTATCTATAGAAAGTTTCTTTTTGAGATACAGAATATATGGGTTTTTTCCTTCATAAGTCAATAACAAATTTTCTGTATCTAAGTTATTAAAATCTTTAATATTCAACATAATTATAAATATAATTATTTTTTTCCTAAAAATAAATATTTATCTATAAAGAAAAATGTTAAACAATAAGAAAATACCAATAGAGAGATTAAATAAGTTCTTTTCATCGGATGATTTTGAACTAGAAATTGATTTCGGTAGAGAATGGTTAGAAGGTGATATTAATATTAAAGTTATTTTATATAGAGTTGATAGGGTTGACACACCTGAGGATGACATATATGGTGAAACTGGTAAGAATAACATAAGATTTAAACCACCTATTGAAATACCTGTGAATTTTAATATGTCAGGACCAACAAATAAAAGTTATAATAGTGATGGTTCTGTAAGGTATATAGAGAGGGGGAATATTACTATGGGTGTATATCAAGAAACTTTAGATGAGTTAGGTATAGATATAACTTATGGTGATTATATTGGTTACCCTGAAACTGAAAATAAAATAAAATATTTTACTGTTTCTAATGATGGTAAAATATTTTCTGATAACGCACATACAATAGTTGGTTATAAAGGTTTTTATAGAACAATAACTTGCGTACCAACTGATTTGGATGAATTTAACGGAATTTAAATATGGGATTACCTAAAAATTATAGAAAAAATTTAAAAATAACACCTCACAAACAAGGTTTTGAACAGAGGCAGAGTATATTGGATGATATATCAAATAATGGGACATATCTACCAAAAGGTATTCTACATGAAGATATGGATTCTGAAATGATAAATTTTGTTGACAAAGATATTGATTTATCATTGGCGGGTGAAAAAGTACCTGTAATATTCTTAACGGCACAAAGATGGGCGGAATTTTCAAAAACTTGGCAATATACAGATATTGATAAAAATATTAAACTTCCTTTTATAACAATAGTAAGAAAACCTGACCCACAAAAAGGAACAAACTACGCAGGGAGTTTTAATATTCCTGGTAGACAAACATTTACCTATATGAAGATACCAACATGGGATGGTAATAGAAATGGTTATGATATTTATAAAATACCACAACCCGTATCTGTTGATATTATATATGAGGTAAGATTATTCTGTAATAGAATGAGAGATTTAAATAAGATGAATCTTAAAATGTTAACAACATTCTCAGAATTAGAAAAATATATTAGAGTTAATGGTCACCCAATACCATTAATTATGGATTCTATTAGTGATGAAAGTTCAATTTCTAATTTAGATGAAAGAAAATATTATGTACAAACTTACTCCATTAAAATGATGGGATATTTATTAGATGAAGATGATTTCATAGTAACACCTGCAATTAGTAGGGCGATAAACTTCTATGAAATTAGTGAAGAACTATATAGGGCGAGTTATCAAGTTAATGTTGACGATCAAAACGATACAATTTGTATTAGTGTTTCATTCGCAAGGGAACTTAGTAGTGTTACTATACCAATAGAAATTGACGCAACTTATAACAATTTAAACACCATAAATGTAGATTCTACAATATTTAAATTAAATGGGAATACAGTAACTATACCATTTACAGTAAATAATGGTGATAGTTTGTTCATAAAAGTAAATAAAACAGATGTTGGTAAATCTGCAGATATCGAATTAACAGGATTAATACTATGAGTAGTTGTGATAACTCTAACATAAGAAAAAATTATATAGTACAAGGTGGTAATGAATTTGACATTATTAGTGCTTGTACTGGTGTATATACAAACAATTTATATAATTGTACGGGTGATACAATAACAGTACAAAGTACAAATTTATCCGCAAACACAATAAATGCAACAATTTATTTAAGTGGTGGTACAAATTTATTAGATATTTTTTCTGGTGATTCAAACACCTTTGTAACAGGTTTTACCTATGATGATAGTAATAATTTAACTATAAGTAGAAGTGATAATATAAATTTTGGTGTAAACATAACTGAATTTAGTGGTATTACAGTTAATGGTGTATTGAGTGCATGCACGGGTATATACACATCAAATCTTTACGGATGTTCACCTATAACCGTACAAGATAATTTAGTATTAAATAGTGGTTTAACTTTTAATACTATATCTAATAATAATACAATAGATAGAATATTAGTTGTTAGTACTGGTGGTACTGTTGAATATAGAGATTTGAACACTATTTCAACAGGTGATACTTTTGTAACGGGTGTAACTTACACAAAAGATTATGCAGTTCTTTCTAGAAATGATGGTTTTGATGTATTAAAATTAAGTGGTGGTACTAACGTATCTTTGAATAATCCATCAACAAATGAAATTGTCATTGACGTAACAATACCACCCGATACAAATACTTTTGTTACAGGATTCACATATGATAATGCAAACACACTTACAATTGAAAGAAATGATGATGTAGATTTAAGTACCACAATTAATGTAGTCACAGGATTAACTGTTAATGGTACATTATCGGCAACAACAATAGATAGTAATAATATATTAAGTGGGGGTACAAATTTAACAAATATAATAGAAAGTTTGGACACTTACGTTACAGGTGGTACTGTTTCTTTACCCGCAACTGATAACGACAATAGCGGTACAATAGGTTTATTTTATAAAAATTCTGATGGTATACCTAGAACATTACCATTTGAAGACACATATTCAACAGGTGCAACATATGATAATGGTACTGCGTTAGCAACATTTGATAAGAATGATGGTACATCATTTACATTAGATTTATCTTCAATAGATGTTAATGACACATTTTTAACAGGGTTCACATATGATGATATAAATACATTTACTATTACCAGAAATGATGGTACTGCATTCACACAATCTATAACAGTATTGTCTGCAACTACAATATCAGGTGGAACATTTTTTGGTGATGGTAGTAATTTAACAGGTATATCTACACAAGATACATTTGTAACGGGTGGTACATATATTGATTTATCTGATACAATAACATTTACAAATAATACTGGTGGTACATTTAATGTAACAGGAATAACGGACACATTTGTTACAGGACAAACATTTAGTAATTCTACATATATATTATCTTCAACAAGAAATGATGGTGTAACATTAAACACAAATTTATCAGTATTAGCATCAGATGTATTTGTTGTAAGTGGTGTGTACGATCCATCAACGGGTATTGTTACATACACAAATTCCACTGGTGGTACTTTTCAAGTTTCAGGATTTACCACAGGTATGACAGATTCTTATACTACTGACGCATATCTTAGTGGTACTGAAATAAGATTTGACAATAATATACAAGGGACTAATTTTTATAATGTAGACTTATTACCCTTACTAAGTGGTAAAACTGATAATACTACATTTAATACATATACATCTGACACACAAACAATATTAGATTCAAAAATAAGTGGGGCAACAAATTTATCCTCTACAGGTATTTTTGCACAAAAGAATGGTGATGATTTAGAATTTAAAGGGTTAACCTCTACGGGCGGTAGTGTTACAATTACAACTAATAATACAACAGTTAATTTAGAGGTTGTAGGTGGTACTGATACTAATTCATTTAGTACTGGTGGTACAGTAACACAATCCGCAACAAGTGGTGATAGTGAAGTCATAGTACAAATAGTAGGTAATGATGGGTTTACACCATATAACATTACAGGACTTACAGATACTTTTATTAATGATTTTAGTATAAGTTCTAATACGTTTACTATTTCACAAAACGATGGTAGTTCATTTGTTGTTACCGCAGATACAATAGACTTAGCGTCAGAACTAAGTGCGGTTACTTTTGATATTGGCACATCTGGTAGTATATCCGCAACAACATTTAATGGTGGTACGTTTAATGGAACCTTTGTTGGGGATGGTAGTGGGTTAACAGGTATTACAGATAATGATACATTTGTTACTGGAACAACATTCGCATCTAATCAAATAACATTAACAAGAAATGATAATGTAGATGTATTTAGTTTATCTGGTGGTTCTAATGTAACTTTAAGTGAAACGGTAACAAATGATATATTGATAGATGTTTCATTACCACCTTCTATGAATACATACGTAACTGGTGGTACTTATAATGAATCTACTGATACAATTACTTTAACTAGAAATGATGCAATTACAGTAGACATTACAGGTGTTACTGATACATTTACAACAGGTTCTACATACGATAATGGAACTGCGTTAGCAACATTCACTAAAAACGATGGTACGACATATACATTGGATTTATCCACAATAGATGTAAATGATACATTTGTAACAGGATTCACTTATAATGATGCTAATACATTAACAATAAGTAGAAATGATGGTGTAGATTTAAGTACCTCTATTAATACAATGACAGGATTAACTGTTAATGGTGATATTACTGTAACAGGAACATCTAACTTAAATGTTGTAACTGCAACTACAATTGATTTTGATTTAAATTATACTGGAAATACTGCGGAGGGTAGGTTATCTTGGAATTCTACTGATGGAACCTTAGATTTAGGTATGGGTGGTGGAAACGTTACCCAACAAATAGGTC